>Ga0074199_1000793_pt1 | contig 39524 bp, 35 predicted proteins | sample EPASupsiteSAE347_FD_64528 | JGI IMG/M metagenome (GOLD analysis project Ga0074199, IMG submission 64528) | Bioremediated contaminated groundwater from EPA Superfund site, New Mexico - Sample SAE3-47 | ecosystem: Environmental > Aquatic > Deep subsurface > Groundwater > Contaminated ... | reverse complement strand
GACCACTTACGAAGGTGTTCAGAAAGGATACAAGCGGGTGGTCGTCAGGGCTATCGGTGAGAAAGGGAATGCAGATGCTGCAACCCTGGAATTGAACCGGCTGTTCGGCGCCCCATTTTTATAGGGCTGATTTAATTTATTTAAGCTTCTTTTCAAGGTCTTACGTATCCCTGAACCCGAGGCTCAAAGCGTAAACATCCGGCCTTACTTTCTTTTCGATATTGAAACCGATTTTCTCAAAGAGATGAAGCATGGTCCTGTTATCCTTGAGCACCTCCGCAGAAAAACCGAGAAGCCCCTGTTTTTTTGCTATGTAAGTAAGGTATGTAAGGAGTTCGGTTCCGATGCCCTGATTTTGATACTCATCCCTGATAACGATGGCAACCTCCGCCGTGTGACTGTCTTCGTTGTTCGTAAACTGGGCAATACCGGCTATGATCTCTTTTTGTTTGTCCTGCAATATTGAAAGCATTATCATCTGTTTTGAATAGTCGATCACAACAAAAGATTCCTGCAGGACTTCGTGAGGAACGCTTCTCTGGGCTTGCATAAACCTTTTGTGCATTGTCCCTTCGGATAGAGAGTAGAAAAAATCTTTTATGAGAGGTTCGTCGCTTATCCTCACGGGTCGCAAGAGGATCCTTAAACCGGCCCGGGTAGTTTTGTGCGCCTCAAGCTCCTCGGGATATTCACCACCTTTTCCTGTGATGAAGGTTTGGTCTCTATAAATGAGGGATTGCCTTCTTGCCTCTTCAATCAATAAAGGACGAAACTTCGGATGGGCTATGGAAATAATGGACATTGCCCGCTCGCGGATGTTTTTGCCATGGAGATAAGCGATGCCGTATTCTGTGACCACATAGTGTATATCTCCCCTTGTAAGGGTGACTCCCGCTCCCTCCTTGAGGAAAGGTACAACCCTTGAGACTGTTCCATTCCGGGCTGTTGACTGAAGAACTAGAATTGTTTTGCCGCCCGATGCAAGGATGGCCCCCCTCATGAAATCAGCATGACCGCCAATCCCGCTGTAAAAGGTCCTGCCGATTGACTCTGCGGTTGCCTGACCGGTAAGGTCAATTTCGAGAGCACTATTTATGGCTGTGATGTTTTTTAATTGAGCGATAATTGCAGGGTTGTTGGTGTAGTCGATGGTTCTGAATTCCACGGCCGGATTGTCATGGATGAATGCGTAGGTGTCTTTCCTGCCCATGCAAAATGCCGCAACGGTCTTACCGCGATCGATTGTTTTCCTGCTGTTGGTGACAACCCCTTTCTTCATGAGATCGGCAATACCTTCACTAAAAAGTTCCGTATGGACACCCAGATCCTTCTTGCTCGAAAGATTTGCCAATATTGCATTCGGGATGCTTCCATAGCCAACCTGTATTGTGTCGCCATCCTCCACAATGCGAGCGACATGCTTGCCGATCCGCTCCGCAATCTCTGTCGGGATGCTTGGCTCGAATTCGAGTAGGGGTTCATTACGGGGCACGATAAAGTCAACATCTTTTATGTTAATAAATGTATCCCCATGTATGCGGGGCGCCTGATCATTAATTTGAGCCACAATAAGTTTCGCATTCTCAGCAGCCGGTTTGACAATATCAACGCTGATGCCAAGACTTACAAAACCATGGCTGTCCGGAGGCGAAACCTGGATCAGTGCAACATCAATCGGAATGAGTCTCCGCCTGAGAAGTTCCGGGACTTGCGACAGAAATACCGGTGTATAATCTGCTAATCCTTTATTAATCGTTTCCCTTGTGTCATCCCCGACGAAAAACGAATTATGGCGAAAGTTCTGTTTGAACCTTTCCTGTGTGTACGGGGCTACCCCGAGTGTCCATACATGAAATATCTCAGCGTCGAAAAAGGCCCTCGGGTGTGATTCGACATATCTGATGAGAGCCTGGACGAGATGTTGCGGCTCACCGCATCCTGTTCCAATAAAAATCCTGTTACCCGGTTGAATATGTTCGAATATCCTTTCCTCTCTGAGGAATTTCTCAGGATATAAATCCTTGTATTCTTCAAGCCGATTCTTCATTCGAGACTCATCCATAGCGTCCATGTTACACTATAATACATCAATTTGACCTCTTGCATAACCCCTGAATTAAGCCGGTTTCTTCATGGATTAAAGAGCTTTTAATGCCCTCCTTGTGATAAAATGTGTTGTCAGAACAATATCTTACAAAGGAGAGCCTGTGAGATTATCGGAAAGAATATCATGGTTGAAAAAGACAATACAAGAGAATTCATTTCGAATGTTTTGATGATCCCTTAATGGAATATTTGTGTTCGACTTTTCCGGATGAATAGATGGCCTTTATAGCTCATAGCTCATAGCTGATAGCTCACAACAAAGATCACAGGCATTTAAAGCACGCTGATTATTTTCTGATTTTCTCATTCTTCTTGAATAGATAGCCACTTTATGATAACTTTATATGGTTTTAGAGTAAATGAGTAAATGAGTGAAGAAGCAAAGAAGTGATTAAGTGATTAAGTGAAGAAGTAATTAAGTAATTTGAGTGATTGGAGCAGCAAGAAAATAACATTTATAATTACTCAATCACTAAGTTACTCAATTACTCATAATTTTAAGAGGATAACAATACTATGGACTACAAAGACACATTGAACCTGCCAAAAACGCCTTTTCCCATGAGGGGAAATTTGCCTGTAAAAGAAAAGGAGATGCTGAAGTTCTGGGAAGAAAACAGGGTTTACCAGAAGCTTGTTCAGAAAAACAAAGATAATCCAGCTTTTATTCTCCACGACGGACCTCCCTATGCGAACGGGAATATCCATCTCGGTACTGCGCTGAATAAAATACTCAAAGACATTATTATAAAATCAAAATTCATGTCCGGTTACAGGTCTGACTATGTGCCCGGCTGGGATTGTCATGGATTGCCCATAGAACATCAGATAGAAAAGCAGACGAAAGAAAAGAAACTTTCACTTTCAAAGCTGGAGATAAGGCACAGATGCAGGGCTTACGCAGAAGGCTTCATCGATATACAGAGAAATGAGTTCAGAAGGCTCGGGGTACTGGGTGATTGGGAACACCCTTACATAACGATGGATTACGATTACCAGTCGACTATTATTGAAGAGATGCAGAAGTTTTTTGAGAGGGGCGAGGTATATAGAAAGAAGAAGCCGGTTTACTGGTGTGTAAATTGCATGACGGCCCTTGCAGAGGCTGAAATAGAATATGAAACAAAGAAGTCCAGCTCGATTTACGTTAAGTTCCCCTATATGAGTGAGAAAAAAGAGGTGTTTCCCGATTATCCGGATAAACAGGTTTTTATGTTGATATGGACGACAACACCCTGGACGCTCCCGGCTAATCTGGCTATTGCGATAAATCCTGATTTTACATACATCTCCATTGAAACAGAAGACGCCGTCCTGATCGTGCTGAAAGACTTGCTCGAAGACATCACCACAAGGGCAGGCATAAAAGATTATAAAGTGATTGAAGAGATTGAGCCTGAACGGCTGAAGGGTCTCAAGTTCAGACATCCCTTCGCGGAGAGGGATTCTGTAATAGTATTTGCCGACTATGTGGCGAATGACACAGGAACCGGGGCTGTCCATATTGCGCCGGGGCACGGCGAAGAGGACTATGAGACAGGTCTTGAATATGGACTCGATGTCTATTCACCGGTGAACGGCAAGGGTGAATTCATTGACGAAGTTGCATTCTTTAAAGGGATGAATGTGTTCGACAGCAACCCCCATGTCATCAAGAAACTGGAAGAGCTCGGCAGGCTTCTGCATACGGAAGAAATCGAGCATTCCTACCCGCATTGCTGGAGGTGTAAGAAACCGGTAATTTTCAGGGCAACGGAACAATGGTTCATATCCATGGACAATAAAGGTTTAAGACAGAAGGGTCTCGATGAAATAGACAAGGTGGAATGGATACCGTCATGGGGAAGAGACCGCATATACAACATGCTCACAATGAGGCCGGACTGGTGCATTTCACGCCAGAGGACATGGGGTATTCCTATTACAATTTTTTACTGTGAACAATGCCGGGAACCGTTCTGGAGTGAAGAAACATTCCGGAACGTAATAAAGGCAGTAAGGGAACAAGGCGCCGATGTATGGTTCGAGAAGGAACCGTCTTTTTTCCTGCCGGAAGGCGCCGCCTGTAAGCAATGCGGTAACGGAACATTCCTTAAGGAGGAAGACATTGTTGATGTCTGGTTCGATTCCGGCGTGAGCTGGGCTGCTGTATGCAGAAAGAGGCCGGAGCTGAAATATCCGGCAGATATGTACCTTGAGGGCAGCGACCAGCACCGCGGATGGTTTCACAGCTCGCTCCTGACTTCTGTGGGTAATGAGGGCCATGCTCCGTATAAGACGGTGCTCACACATGGCTTCGTTGTGGATGGTGCAGGAAGGAAGATGTCCAAATCTCTCGGGAATGTTATTGCCCCGGAAGAGATTATTGAGAAATACGGCGCCGAGATTTTGCGGCTCTGGGTTACATATGAAGACTACAGGGATGATATAAAGATATCCAAAGATATAATAAACAGGCTTATCGAAACATACAGAAGGATACGTAACACATTGAGATTCCTCCATGCGAATATAAACGATGACTTTAACCCTGAAACCGATACGGCGCCATACGAGGAATTATCCTCTCTCGACAAATGGATGCTGTCCAGATTAAACAGGCTCATCGAGAGGGTTTCCAACGCATACAATGATTATTCCTTCCATGCAATCTATCACAGCCTGCATAATTTCTGTGCAGTAGACCTGAGTGCACGATACCTTGACATCGTGAAGGACAGGATATACGTGGAAAACAGGAATGCAGTGAGGAGAAGGGCATCCCAGACGGTAATTTTTGAAACCCTTATTTCGTTTGTTAAACTTCTGGCGCCTGTACTGTCGTCCACCGCAGAAGAAATGTGGTCATATTTAAAGGACCACGTAAAAGAAGAGAGCGTATTTCTCACAACATTCCCATCAATACGGAGGGAATACATTAATACGGAGATCGAGGAAGAATGGTCAAAGATATGGGATATGAGGGAGACAATTAATAAAAAGATCGAAGAGAAGAGGGTGGAAAAGGTGATAGGCCATTCGCTTGATGCAAAAGTTGTTATTACTGCACCCGGAAATGAGTATCTTTTATTAAAAAAAATGGGTGAAGAACTGAAAGATATTATCATTGTGTCTCAGGTCGAACTGCAACAGGGGGATGGAATAGACATTACTATCCGGAAGGCAGATGGCGAAAAATGTGAACGGTGCTGGCAGTATACAACTGAAATGACCATTTCCGAAAAATTCCCCCGTGTGTGCAGCAGATGCGAAAGTATCTTATCTTCCTTATAGTTCCGGTAGTTTTTCTTGTTGACAGGCTCACGAAGATACTTATTGTTCAAAATGTTGATTATCCCGGAAACATCGACATCACCCCATTTTTTTCCATAGTCCATGCAAGGAATTATGGCGGGGCATTCAGCCTGTTGTCGCAACACCACCTTGCTAAATATATCTTTACCTTTTTGCCTTTAGCGATCATCGGTGTCCTGATCTACATTATACTTGCATATCATTTTGAATTCACGAAGAAGTTCTCGTTGATTTGCATACTCTCGGGCGCCATCGGCAACGTATATGACAGGTTGGCACAAGGATATGTGGTAGATTTTTTAGATTTCTATTACGGCAAGTACCACTGGCCGGCATTTAATGTGGCAGATATTTCCATCTCATTCGGGATATGCCTGTGGTTATATGTGGAGTTGATAGATTACATTAGAACCAACAAAGGGCAGAGAGTAAGGGGCTAAGTTTTTAAAACTTTAAACTTTAAACGGGTTTTACCACCATGGATGACGAATTACTCGAAGAAGAGAAAAAATTGAGGCGGCTGCGCTTTATCGTGGATTTTGCCCTGGAGTATTTACGGTCGCAGGATGTTTCACACGATGAGGCGATTGCAGTTGTGGAAGGCGTCAAGAAACACGCGTTGAAACTGTTTCCAGGGAAAGATGAAGCCTTTGATATCATTTACATGCCTCGATTTAAACGATTGTTGAATGAAAAATTCAAGAGAGCTTGAGAAAACCGGTGTTGAGTCATGAGCGTTGAGTTAATGAGTCAAAACTCGAAGTATTTTATTGAAAAGTATGCTTCTCTGTAATAATCTTCTTTGAATAAATGTGACGTATAGCGCTTTTTGGATATATCGGTTTTTGACCGGTCACTGATTACTGATTTTATAAAAGGGAGGAAATGATGAGATCACATAGAATGAAAAAGGGTATTGAGAAAGCCCCCCATAGAAGTCTTTTTAGCGCCCTCGGCTATCTTCGGGAAGAAATGGAAAGGCCTATTATAGGAATTGCAAGTTCTGCAAATGATTTGATTCCCGGCCATATGCACCTTGACAAAATTTGCCAGGCCGTGAAGGATGGGGTACGAATTGCAGGCGGAACACCAATGGAATTTTCAACCATCGGGGTTTGTGACGGCATTGCAATGGGCCATGAAGGCATGAAATATTCTCTGGGTTCACGGGAGCTTATCTGCGATTCCGTAGAAGTTATGGCAAAGGCTTACCCCTTTGACGGCCTTGTGCTTGTGCCGAACTGCGACAAGATTATCCCGGGGATGATGATGGCAGCCATGAGACTCAATATCCCTTGCATCGTGATAAGCGGCGGCCCCATGCTTGCCGGGCGGCATAAAGGAAAAACCGTGGACCTCATAACCGTGTTCGAAGGGGTCGGGAAAGTAGCGGGGGGCCACATGACGGAAGAAGAGCTCTTCGAGTTGGAAGAATGTGCATGTCCGGGCGCGGGGTCATGCGCCGGCATGTTTACCGCAAACTCCATGAACTGTCTTACTGAGGCATTGGGGATCGCCCTTCCGGGCAACGGAACTATCCCTGCTGTTCACTCAAACAGGTTGCGCCTTGCCAAGATGGCCGGGAAAAAGATTTTAGAGCTTATAAAAAAAGATATAAGACCCCGGGACATCATGACGCTTAATGCCTTTAAGAATGCCATAACTGTCGATATGGCCTTTGGCGGTTCATCCAATACTACATTGCATCTTCCTGCAATTGCACACGAGGGCGGCATAAAACTGGAACTTACTCTTTTTGACGAGATTTCCGAAAAGGTACCCCATATATGCAATATGAGCCCTGCCGGTCACCATCACCTGGAAGATTTGAACGATGCAGGCGGGGTATTCGGTATTATGAAAGAACTTTCAAAAAAGAACCTTATCCATAAAGAGTGCCTGACGGTTGAGGGAATAAAGGTTGAGGACATCCTGAAACACGCGGTAGTAAGTGATGAATCCATTATAAGACCACTCAAAAAATCATACCACGAAAAAGGTGGTCTGGCGGTACTAACCGGAAGCCTTGCGCCGGATGGTTCTATTGTAAAGAGGATCGGAGTATCGGAAAGTATATGGCATTTCGAAGGTAAGGCGCGTGTGTTTGACGGTGAGGAAGAAGCAGGAGCGGCAATCATTGAAGGAAAGATATGGGCAGGAGATGCGGTGATCATAAGATACGAAGGGCCGAAGGGCGGACCCGGGATGAGGGAAATGCTCACACCTACAAGCATCCTTGCAGGAAGAGGGCTTGATACCGTCTGTGCTTTAATTACGGACGGAAGGTTTTCAGGCGGTACAAGAGGCCTCTGTATAGGTCATGTATCGCCGGAGGCGGCTGAAGGCGGTCCCATAGCATTCGTAAAGGACGGCGACAAGATAGAGATCGATCTCAATAAAAAGACGATCAATGTCAATGTTCCAAAAAAAGAGATGGAAAAGCGGAAAGCAGCATGGAAGAAACCGGCGCCGAAGATAAAAGACGGTTACATGGCACGGTATGCGAAACTGGTTACGAGCGCAGCTACCGGTGCGGTTTTTAAAACTGATGAAGATTAATCCCGGATACGTCATTGGAAACGGTGTCGGGACAACCCGACGCAAATGCTCATCCTGATGGAAAATCCGGGTTAATGAGAGCATATCCTTGAAATGAAACTTCAGGCAAAGCTTTTAATTTTATTTACCCTGGTAATTGCTATCTTTATCACGGGACTCCTCTATCTGAACAGTATCCAGATGAGGCAGGCTTACAACCTCCACCTGGAACAAGAACAGGAGAAATTATCGCTTTACAATGAAATCATAAAACTCAAAGGTGTGTCCCCGGAATATAAATCATTTGATACTGCCTTCTGGATGAAGATACTCCAGGTAACAAACTGGAATATGTTGATGAGCATTGTTTTTGTGGCGCTCCTTATGATTTTTCTTTTCATTACTCTTGCAAGGTGGGTAAATGTTCCCCTTGATTTGATCGAAAAGAGCTTAAACGCCGAAGATCCTTCGATTATTGAGCCGCTTCGGAAGGATCGTTCTGAATTCGGCAGGCTTGCCGGAATGATTATCGGATCTTTCCAACAAAAGAAGGAACTACAGGTTGCATATAAAGAGTTGCAGAAGATGGACAAAATGAAGACGGATTTTTTATCCACGGTATCCCATGAGTTGAGGACACCACTTACTTCGGTGCTCGGATTTGCGGAGATCACGAAAAAAAAACTGAAGGAGACCATTTTCCCCCGGATAACAACTGATGACAAAAAAGTGCAGAAGGTAATTTCTCAGGTTGGCAATAACCTTGAAATTATCGCAGCAGAAGGCAGCAGGTTGGCAACATTGATAAACGACCTCCTCGATATTGCAAAGATGGAAGCGGGGAAGGTTGAGTGGAAAAGCAACCTTTTTTCGGTTGAAGATGTTATAGACCATGCAACGGCTGCCACTGCGGCGCTTTTCAAAGATAAAAAATGCCGTCTCATCAAAGAGGTTGAGCCTGACCTCCCTGAAGCGGCAGGCGATAGAGACAGGATCATCCAGGTAGTTATAAACCTTATTTCAAATGCTTCGAAGTTTACGGAAGAGGGTTTTGTGGAGTGCAAAGCAGTAAGGAGAGAAGACGGGATTATTATCAGTGTGATCGACACAGGAATGGGCATTCCGAAAGAAGACCATGAAAAAATATTTGATAAATTCAGCCAGTCAGGCGATGTGCTTACAGGCAAACCTGTGGGGACAGGCCTCGGTCTTACGATATGTAAACAGATCGTGGAACATCATGGCGGGAAAATATGGGTTGAGAGTGAGCCGGGTGAAGGAAGCATATTTTCATTCACCTTGCCTTTCAGTGCTCATACCAATTCGGATTCAAAGATAGCACCCGGAGGGTACCCGGGCATCGAGGAACACCCGCAAAGCGGGTACCCGGACGCAGGCGTACACGGAAATATGTCGAGCAAATAGCCCGCATAGCGGGCGAGAGGGGGTGGCTTCGGCAGCTGTTGCTGTTGGAGGGGGCGACGTGAGCCCCGGAAATAGAGGAGCGCGACGACGAGATAACGAAGTTATATAAATGAAGGCGAATTGGTATCAAACATAAGCAACAGGCGGAAGAGAAATGGCTCAAGTTAAGATCAGCAGGATTCTTTCTAAAAGTGATGTAGTTTCCTGTATTTATGATGTTATAAATTCGCTCAGACTTTCTTTAAGGATAGAGGATGCCGACAATAAAGTGCTTATAGGCAGTAATGATATCAACCCTTCTTCAAGTTTCCCTGTAAAATGCGGTAATGAGGTAATAGGATGGGTAAGGGGCGATGAGGGGTCGTCGCTTGTAGCATCTTTCCTCAATATCCTTACAAATGCAGAATTTGAAAAGAAGGTTTTGGCTCATGAGGCTTTGAACAAATACAAGGAATTAACAATGCTCTACAATTTTACCGAGAAGATAGCCACCTGCCGGAGCAAAAAAGAGGTTGGACAATTGGTCATTGAAGAGGCCCGTAAATTTATTAAGGGCGACAATGTATCTATCATGCTGATTGATGATGAATCGCAGACGATGGGGATAATCGTTGCATCAGGCAGTGAGGTATATCCGAAAATTATGTTAAAGGCAGGCGAAGGTATAGCCGGTAGCGTAATGATCAGCGGAAGGGCTCAAATAATAAATGATGTCGGTTCCGATCCGAGATATAAAGAAGGGAAAAACAAAGTTTCTTCTTTAATGTGCGCCCCTTTGAAAATAAACGACAGGGTTCTTGGGGTTATTAACATAAGCAGTGAGGAACCCTATCAATATTCATCGATGGATTTAAAGTTATTTTCCGCCCTTGCCCTGCAGACAGCTGTATCCATTGAAAATGCAATCTTTTTTGAAAATTTGAGAGAGACTTTTATTACCACGATACAAACACTTGCTGAGACAGTTGAAAAGAGGGATCGTTATACGGGCGGACATATCACAAGGGTCATGAATTACAGTACCCTTATCGGACAGGAACTTGGCTTTTCCGATGAAGAGATGCAGCGCCTTGTTTTTGCTGCAATACTCCATGATATCGGAAAGATAGGCATAAGAGACATGGTTTTGCTAAAGGCAGGGAAACTTACCGATGAAGAATATGCGGAGATCAAAAAACATCCGGTTTACGGGGAGGAAATATTAAAGCCTATAAAACAGCTCAGGAACATAATTCCAGGCGTAAAGCAGCACCACGAGAGGTTTGACGGGAGCGGTTATCCGGAAGGTCTGAAAAAGGACGACATAGATATGATTGCACGTATCATCTCAGTGGCAGATACATTCGATGCCATGACAACTAACAGGCCATACGGATATTGTAAAACCTTCGATGAAACCTTTAAGGAACTTGCTAAAAATGTGGGGACTCAGCTTGATCCTGACGTGGTGGCGGCTTTTTTAAGGGTATATGAAAAAAATAAAACATTAAGTCTGGGGGTTTAAAATGCCAAGGATATTGATAGTTGACGATGAACCTCATATAAGGCTGCTTCTTGAACAGACCATGGAAGAGCTTGAAGATGAGGGTGTGGAATTACTGACTGCCGGCAATGGAATTGACGCCATGAACATTATTCAGGAAAAAAAACCTGAGTTGATTTTTGTCGATGTGATGATGCCGGGCATGAGCGGTTTCGAGGTGTGCAGCAAGGTTAAACATGAATTGGGTATGAAGGAATTGTACATGATCATGCTTACGGCAAAAGGACAGGAAGTGGACAGAGAACAGGGGATGAAATGCGGTGCGGACATCTATATGACAAAACCGTTCAATCCCGATGAAGTATTGAAAAAGGCGAGAGAAGTGTTGGGCTTAGCATAAGGACTGTTCAAAGTTCAAAGTTATGGTAACACATTGGGCAATGGGTTGTGAGCAAAATACTGAACCTTGAACATAGAACCTTGAACATAGAACATAGAACCTTGAACATAGAACATCTTAGGCAGGTGAATGAATGGATGCAAAGGTTATCGATGAAATAATAAAAGTTGTTGGAAAGGGAAATGCCCTCGCAGCGTTGGAAGACAGAAAGTGCTATTCATATGATGCAAGGACAGACGGTGCAGTGCCGGACATGGTTGTATTTCCGTCGTCTGCAGAAGAGGTGTCGCAGATACTCAAACTGGCAAACAGGCATTTATTCCCGGTAGTTCCAAGGGGACAGGGTACCGGCCTTACCGGCGGTTCCGTTCCTGCGAACGGTGGTGTTGTACTTGTATTTACCAGGATGAACAAGATAGTGGAGATCGATACAAAGAACCTGATAGCTGTGGTGCAGCCGGGTGTCATTACATATATTTTTCAGGAAGAAGCGGCAAAATATGGACTTTGCTATCCACCTGACCCTGCGTCTTATAAGTACTCAAGCATCGGCGGAAATGTTGCCGAGTGTGCAGGCGGACCCAATTCACTAAAGTACGGTGTTACAAGGGATTATGTCATTGGTCTTGAGGTGGTTGTTCCAACCGGTGCGATTTTGAATGTCGGGGTGCGTACAATGAAGGGGGTTGTGGGATATGACCTTACACGACTTTTTGTGGGAAGCGAAGGCACCCTTGGGGTAATAACGAAGATAAACCTGAAACTCATCCCTCTGCCTGAAGCAAAAGCCACAACACTCGCTCTTTTTAAAAGGGTAGAAGACACTGCGGAAGCGGTTTCAGCCATTATTGCTGCAAAGATTGTCCCGTCGACAATCGAGTTTATGGACAGGGCTTCTATCAGGTGCAGTGAGCAGGCAAGCCCCATGGGCATTCCCGAAGATATTGAAGGGTTGCTGCTCATTGAAGTAGATGGCGACAGTGTTTCTATTGAGTCGCAGGCTGAAAAGATCAGGACAGTGCTCTCTCAACATAATGCTGCAGAGATCAAACTCACCCGCGACCCCAAAGAGGCAGATAAGCTCTGGCAGGCAAGAAGGGTTGTGTCCCAGGCAACCTATAATCTCAATCCTGTGAAGATCGCTGAGGATGTGGTGGTTCCACGTTCCAACATCCCTAACCTTATCCGGTTTCTTGAAGAGATCCAGAAAAAATTCAGGGTGCCCGTCCTTAGTTTCGGCCATGCCGGTGATGGAAATTTTCATGTGAGCATCATGATTAAAGATACGCCTGAAGACCGGAAAAAGGCCGAAGAGGCAGTGAAGGAGATTTTTGCAGAGACGATCAGGCTCGGCGGAACCCTTTCCGGTGAACACGGGATCGGGACTTCCAAGGCGGCCTATCTGGGGATGGAACTTTCGCCGGAAGTGATTGACACTATGAAAAAGATCAAAAAGCTCTTTGATCCTAACAATATTCTTAATCCCGGTAAAATATTTCCGGCGTGATATAGCTACCGAATGCAGTATTGCTCATTTGTCATGTGTATACCCCGGTTTAAGCATGTTTTCCGGTGAAAGAATTTCATCCAGCCTGTCTTTTGCGAGATATCCTTTTTCCAGTACGATCTCATATACGGACCTGTTTGTTTCAAGGGCCTCAAGGGCAACCTCCGTTGATCTCTCGTAGCCCAGATATGGGTTCAGGGCTGTTGCAAGGCCTATGCTGCATTCAACATTACGCCTGCACTGTTCAGGGTTTGCGGTGATGCCCTTTACGCATCTGTCGGCGAGCGTATAGCACCCGCGGCGGAGAAAAACGAGGGAGTTGAAAAGGCTGAAGGCAATTATAGGTTCCATAACATTGAGCTCGAGCTGCCCTGCCTCTGCAGCCATGGTTACGGTTATGTCGTTACCGATAACGCAAAAAGCGATCTGATTAACAACCTCAGGGATTATCGGGTTTACCTTACCCGGCATAATTGTTGAACCCGGCGCCATCGGGGGAAGGCTTATCTCGTTAAAGCCACAGCGAGGACCGGATGAAAGGAGCCTTAAGTCATTACATATCTTTGACAGTTTTACGGCTACACGTTTTAATACACCGGACAACTGGACATATACCCCTGAATCCTGTGTTGCTTCTATAAGATTAGGTGATGCCTGAAATTCAATGCCTGTTATCTTTCGCAGATTCAAAATGGCCAGCCTTGAGTAATCGGGGTGTGCGTTAATGCCTGTTCCGATAGCGGTTGCACCAAGATTTATTTCATGCACCAGTGTCTCGACCTCTTTTACCCTCTCAATATCCTCTGCTATCATAACTGCGTAGGCAGAGAATTCCTGTCCCAGCGTCATGGGCACCGCATCCTGAAGCTGTGTTCTGCCCATCTTTATAATATCCATAAATTCTATCGATTTTTCTTCAAATGCGTTGTAGAGATGCTGCATGGCTTCCAGCAGGACGCGGATTTTCAATATTAATGCAAGCCTGATCGCAGTAGGATATACGTCATTTGTGGACTGGCACATATTCACGTGGTTATTGGGGTGTACGATGTCATACCGCCCCTTTTCATAACCCATAATCTCAAGGGCAAGGTTGGCAATAACCTCGTTTGCATTCATATTTGTTGATGTGCCTGCCCCGCCCTGAATCATATCTACAACAAACTGGTCATGGAGCTTTCCTGAGAGAATTTCATCACAAGCTCTGGAAATAGCCCCGGTAATATTATCCTGCAACAAACCCAGCTTATTATTTGTTATTGCAGCCGCTTTTTTTATATAGGCCATTGAATGAACAAAAAGCGGGTACATGGAAACAGGGATTCCACTGATATTGAAATTTTCTAAAGCACGGAGCGTCTGAATGCCGTAATAAAATGCATCGGGTACTTCCTTTTCACCGAGCAGGTCGTGTTCTGTGCGATTATTTTTTTCCAAGCTTTCCTCCTTCCTCAAAAAGGCATAAGACAAATGTATGTGAATGGGCTATTTTCTTTATTTTCATGCTATTTCAACAGGTTGTCAAGGTATTTTGGAGGGATTTGGTTTTTGTCGCAGGAATCAAGGCAGCCGTACTTCTTCAGCATTTATTCCGCGCCAAAAAATTTTTTCACAAAAAAATTGCAAAAGGGGTTGGTTTATGATAAGAAAGGTATGTGAAATAATTCTTTTGGCCAGACCAAAAAGGGGTTAAAAGTTGATTGACTTTAATTATACCATCTTAATTCAGTTTGCAAATATTCTTATTCTTCTTATCCTCTTGAACGTATTTTTGTTCAAACCGGTTTTGAAGGCCATAAGCAAACGTGACACCACGATCAGTTCTCTCTCCGATAAGTCGCAGAACATCAAGGAAGACCTCGGTAATCTTGAAAGATCCTATGATGAACAAATAAAAGAAAGAAAAAGGCCGATCCTTGAGTCTAAGGATGCACTGTTGAGCGATGCCCACACCAATTCAATGCACATTATAGAGAAGACAAGGGCTGAGCTGGCCGATGAGCTTGCACGCTCAAAAGCCGAAATAGAACAGGATAGCAAAAAAGTCTACGATTCACTGAAGATGGAAGTAGAAAAACTTTCCACAGATGTTGCGCAGAAGATATTGAAAAGGAGTCTTTAATGACTGGTGGCTCTGAGTCCATATGGTCCTGGGTTTTTAAGTTTATCAACTTTATTGTACTTGCGGGGATTCTTGTGAAGTTTGCAGGGAAACCTCTGAAGGAATATCTTGAAAACCGTCACCGGACCATTAAAAGTAAGCTTGAAGAAGCAGAAAAGATGCTGAGGGAGGCAGAAGCCCTAAGGGTCGAGTATGAGAAAAAAATTGCAAAGCTCGATGAAGAAGTCGAAGCATTTAAAGAAACTGTAGTTGCCCAGGCAGAAAAGGAAAAGAAGAAGATATTGGATGAAGCAGCGTATTTGGCATCAAAGATCAAGGAACAGGCAAAACTCACTTACGAACAGGAAGCAAAAGAAGCGATTGATAAAATAAAAGAAGAGATTGCAAGGCAGACAATAGAAAAGGCAGAAAAGATTGTGATGGAAAAACTTACAAAAGATGACCACAACAGGATGGTGGGTGAGTTTATAGAAAAATTGAGGAGTATGAATTGATTAGCCAATCCATTGCAAAAAAATATGCAAGAGGTCTCTTTGCCGTCGGTGAAAAGGATGGCAAATACCGCGCATACTACGAAGAACTGGATACCATTCTGAGGTATTTTAAGGAAGAGCAAAAACTGGGAAATGCCCTTATGTTGCCAATTACGGAGATGAGGAAACGTAAAGAACTGCTTGGTGACGTGATGAGGGCATTCGGTGCATCTCTCCCGCTGGCGAATGTATTCAGCATGCTGCTCGAAAATAACAGGATGGGGTATCTCCCTATGATTAAAGATGTTTACGGGGAGCTTATAGATGAAAAAGAAGGCAGGGTGAGGGGAACATTATTGTCGGCATACCCCCTTGATGACAGCACAAAGTTGCGCATAGAAGATGCTTTGAAAGAAAAAATGCATAAGAAAGTGATTCTGACTGCGACTGAAGATAAAACACTTATGGGTGGTGTGAAGGTTGTTATTAAAGGAACAATAATTGACGGCAGTGCAAAAAGACAACTTGAATTACTGAAGGAAAATATCTTGAAGGAGTAGAGCATATGGAGATTAAGGCAGACGAGATAAGCAGGATCATAGAACAGAAGATTTCAGGGTTTGAGAGAGAGATCGATCTGCAGGAGACCGGTGTAATAATCTCTATCGGTGACGGTATTGCAAGGATTTACGGACTTGAAAATGCAATGGCAGGCGAACTCCTTGAATTCCCGCATAACATAACAGGAATGGTTCTCAATCTCGAAGAAGATAATATCGGCGCCGTTGTCTTTGGTGAAGACTATAAGATAAAAGAAGGCGATCTGGCGAAAAGGACCGGAAAGATCGCCCGGGTTCCCGTTGGCGAGGCGTTGGTGGGAAGGGTTGTTGACGGCCTTGGAGAACCTATAGACGGAAAAGGTCCGGTTGAGACAACTGAATACAGGAACGTTGAACAGAATGCCCCGGGCGTTGTGGTAAGGCAGCCCGTGAAAGAACCGATTCAAACGGGAATAAAGGCTATCGATGCCATGATACCCATCGGCAAAGGCCAGAGGGAATTGATCATCGGCGACAGAGGCACAGGCAAGACCGTCATTGCTATCGACACAATAATAAATCAGAAAGGTAATGACGTATTTTGTATCTATGTTGCTATAGGACAAAAAAGATCGTCTGTTGCGAGAACCGTAGATTTGCTGAGCAGCTACGGCGCCATGGAGTATACGACAGTTGTGGCAGCGACTGCAAGTGATCCGGCGCCTCTCCAGTATCTTGCCCCCTTTTCGGGTACCGCAATGGGTGAGTATTTCAGGGATACAGGGAGGCATGCATTGATTGTTTATGATGACCTTTCAAAGCACGCCGTTGCATACAGACAGTTATCGCTTTTGCTAAGAAGGCCTCCAGCAAGAGAGGCATACCCCGGTGATATTTTTTATCTTCACTCACGGTTGCTTGAACGGTCGGCCAAGTGGGATGATGAGCACGGCGGCGGATCACTCACGGCACTCCCTGTTATTGAAACGCAGGCCGGAGACGTTTCCGCATACATACCAACGAACGTTATTTCCATAACGGACGGACAGATTTATCTTGAGCCGGAGCTCTTTTATGCCGGTGTAAGGCCTGCAATCAATGTCGGTATCTCTGTATCGAGGGTTGGAGGCAATGCCCAGATAAAGGCCATGAAACAGGTGGCCGGACGCTTGAGACTCGAACTTGCACAGTACAGGGAAATGGCGGCCTTTGCAAAGTTCGGAAGCGATCTTGACAAGGCTACCCAGGCGCTCCTTGCCAGGGGTTCACGTCTTACGGAACTGCTTAAACAGGGGCAGTATGTACCAATCCCCGTTGAAAGGCAGGTTGTGCTGATGTATGCAGCCGCACACGGATATATTGATGCATATCCTGAAAATGCCCTCAAGAAATATGAGCAGGAGATGCTTCAGTTTGTTGAAGAAAAACACCCTGACCTTTATGAATCTGTTAAATTAAAGAAACAGATCGACTCAGCGATCGACGAAAAGCTTGTTAAAGTACTTGATGAATTCAAAGCTCAGTTTACATACTAAGGGAATTAAATGGCGACATTAAGGGATATAAAGAGGAAGATAAGCAGTATAAAAAGCACCCAGACCATTACAAAGACAATGAAGATGGTCTCTGCTTCCAAATTGAGAAAAGCGCAGGATGAACTGGAAAAGATACGGGCTTATGCTTTAAAAATAGAGGAATTAACGAGCCGCGTTATTGCAAATGTGCCTCCCGAGACTCACCCTCTCCTTGCAGAAAGAGAAGAAATTAAAAAGGTGCTCGTTGTTTCGATAGCATCCGACAGGGGTTTATGCGGTGGATTCAATGTCAATATAGGCACAAAGGCAGAACGTTTTGTTTTACAGAACAGGGATAAATACGAAAGCATAGGGGTTTATGCTATTGGGAAGAAGGTAAAAGATTATCTTCAGAGAAGGAAAGTTGAGATTATCAAAAACCTGACTGAAATAAAAAAGGTTGATCAGGGTTTGGTTGATTCGATAGCGTCGGATCTTATAAAATATTACACTGAAGGGGACTATGATAAGATATATCTTAGTTATACTCACTTCCTGTCGCCGGTAAAACAAATTGTGATGTTTGATGAATTTCTCCCCATAAAGGCTTCCGGCGAATATGATGGAGCCGAGTATCTGTATGAGCCCGAAAAAGATAAAATCATTGCAAAGCTAATCCCGAGATACATAAGCACAAAGATATATTTTGCCATGCTCGATTCTCAGACATCAGAGTTCGGGGCGAGGATGAGCGCGATGGAAAATGCAACGAATAATAGCGGTGAGATGATAGACAATCTTACCCTTATATATAATAAACGAAGACAGGAAAGCATAACCAATGACATGATGGATATTGTTGGCGGTGCTGAAGCTTTAAGAGGAACATAGAAGACTTTAAAATCTGCATTGAAGTTTTGCTGTGAATAGCTGAACTGCTTAAAAGGAGGAACATAGATGAGCGTGGAGGTAAAAGGAAAAATCGTTCAGGTCATAGGAACAGTTGTGGATATCAGGTTTCCCTCTGACAACCTTCCGCCTATATTCGGAGCGGTATATATTACGAACCCTACAATAAGCGACAAACCTGAGAATCTTGTGCTTGAGGTTGCTCAGCATGTCGGAGACAGTACATTGCGCTGTATAGGAATGGAAACCACCGATGGACTTTCGCGAGGCCAGGAAGCCGTATATAGAGGCACTCAGATAAGCATCCCGGTCGGTAAAGAAATTCTCGGCAGGGTGCTGAACGTTATAGGGAATCCAGTGGATGGCGCCGGTCCGGTAGTGACGGATATGAAGTACCCCATTCACAGACCAGCGCCTTTGCTTACCATGCAGAACACAAAGATTGAGCTGCTTGAAACGGGCGTTAAGGTTATTGACCTCCTTGAGCCGTATTCAAAAGGTGGAAAAGTCGGCCTCTTTGGCGGCGCCGGTGTCGGCAAAACGGTTCTTATAATGGAAATGATCCATAATATTGCCATTCACCACGGCGGTATATCCGTATTCGGCGGCGTCGGAGAGAGAACGAGGGAAGGAAACGACCTCTGGCTGGAGATGAAACAATCGGGCGTTATTGAAAAATGCGCACTGATCTATGGCCAGATGACGGAGGTGCCGGGTGCGCGTGCCAGAATAGGGCTTACAGCATTGACGGCAGCAGAGTATTTCAGGGATGAAGCAGGCCAGGATGTGCTTCTCTTTATAGATAATATATTCCGTTTTACGCAGGCAAACTCGGAGGTTTCCGCTTTGCTCGGCAGGATGCCTTCAGCAGTCGGTTACCAGCCGACCCTTGCAACGGACTTGGGCGAACTGGAAGAAAGGATTACCTCAACACTGAAAGGATCGATTACCTCCGTTCAGGCTATTTATGTGCCTGCAGACGACTTGACCGACCCGGCCCCGGCAACGACCTTTGCCCACCTCGATGCCACTACGGTTCTATCGAGGCAGATTTCAGAGCTCGGTATATATCCCGCTGTTGACCCCCTTGATTCCACAAGCCGGATTCTTGATCCGAAAGTGGTAGGCGACGAACATTACGCTGTGGCGCGTGAGGTCCAGAGGATTCTCCAGAAATACAAAGATTTACAGGATATTATCGCGATTCTCGGTATGGATGAACTTTCAGAGGATGACAAGCTTGTTGTTGCCAGGGCAAGAAGGATCCAGAGATTCTTATCCCAGCCTTTCTTTGTGGCAGAAGCCTTTACAGGGCAGCCGGGCAGATATGTTTCAATAAAAGATTCGATCAGAGGATTTAAGGAAATTATTGAAGGTAAACATGACGAATTGCCGGAACAGGCATTCTATATGGTTGGAACTATTGACGAAGCCGTTGAACAGGCGAAACAGCTTATGGGAGATTGATAGCAGATGCTGAGTCTTGAAATTATTACACCCAGAAGATTGCTTGTTCGGGAAGAGGTTGAAATGGTGGAAGCCAGGGGAGATTTCGGTGAATTCGGAATTCTTCCCGGGCACATAAAATTTCTTACGACACTTGATATCGGAGAAATCCGTTATGTGAAAGGCGGTAAGACAATACATCTTTCCACGGGCGGTGGTTTTGGTGAAGTAGTTGATGACAGGGTGACCTTCCTTGTAAACACGGCGGAGTTTGCCGAAGAGATAGATGTTGACAGGGCGAAGCGAATTGCGGAATGGGCAGAGTCTGCCCTTAAAGAGATATCAACAGATTCTACAGAGTACAAATTGTTTGAGTATGCTCTCCTGCGTGCCATTGCAAGGATCTCGGTTGCGTCAAAGAAACTTTAATGTTTTTCTCGATAGATGAAAAACTTTTTAATCTGTTCCCCGGCCTGAAGATCGGGGTTCTTGTATGCGAAATCAGGAACACGGGATACGGTGAAGATGGGCTTGAAACCATTCTTGAGGGTTTGAAGTCACATTTTCAGTATGAAAAACCTCAGGATCACCCCCACATAAAGGTTTGGAGAGCGGCATTTAATAAGCTTGGCATCCCGGCTTCGAAATATTATAGCTCTATCGAATCGCTTTTGCGCAGGGCATTGAAAGGCGGCCCTTTTCCAAGGATCAATCCTGTAGTCGATCTGTATAACGCAGTTTCATTGAAACATCTTGTGCCCATGGGAGGACATGCAATCCCGCCCTTAGAGGGTAATATCGCCCTTTGTTTTGCAAAAGGCGGCGAACCCTTTGTACCTATGGACAGCGGCGATACGGAAACTGTTGATGCCGCTGAGGTGGTATACAAGGACGACAGAGAGGTGCTGACAAGAAGATGGGTCTGGAGGCAGTGCAATAAGGACAAGGTAACGGCGCAAACGGGTTCCGTTTTTGTTCCGATAGATATTATGGAAGGTCTGCCTGAAGGCCTTTGTGAGACAGTCATGACAGAAATGGAAGAAAAACTGTTAAAGAACGGTTACGGCAGTGTAGTGTTCAAAGACATCCTCACAAGAACGAAGACTTCGACAGAGTTTTGATTTTCTGATCCTGCAGATATTGCAGCACACCGGGCAATCCTTGTTTAAACCACGGCGTATATCCTCCGGCATGTTTTTGCACATCTTCTATCAGTTCGTCTATCGGCACGAATTTATGTTCCCGGATTTCCTCCTTGTTCGGTCTTACGTCGCCGTCATAGATTCCGAGAAAGACGTGATCGATTTCATGTTCTCCATATTTATCATCATAATCTGCCTTATAATGAAACTTAAAGAGGGGTTGTACGTCGCACATAATTTCCAGTTCCTCCCGCAGCCTTCTCTTTGCGGCCTCTTGTAGATTTTCGTCTTTTCTCGGGTGAGAGCAGCATGCATTGGTCCAAAAGCCAGGCCATGTTTTTTTCGTGGTCTGTCTTTTATGAATGAGCATCTGATCGTTTGTGTTGATAATGAATATCGAAAAGGCCCGGTGGAGCGTTGCCGGGATCAAGTGGCAGGCCTCTTTTTCCTTGTAGTGAATTTCTTTGTCGTCATTATCAACCAATATCAGCATTTCCATGGGGTTTTCCAAATCTTTCCGGTGATGCATTAACGGTATGCAGCTTCTACGATGCGGAAACGTCGTGCTGTTTGTTCACAGGATACTCATCTGTTGCTTCTTCGGCTTCTTCGAAGTCTCGTCAGATCCCTCCCACCTCTTAAACAGACGGGTGTCGATGGAAAAAAGATCAAGGGTTTTCCCAACCGTCTGATTTATCAAATCATCTATGGTTTGAGGTAAATGGTAGAAAGCCGGTACCGGAGGCATTATAATGCCGCCCATCCTCGTTACCTTTATCATCAGTTCAAGGTGTCCTTCATGTAACGGGGTCTCCCTGACAAGGAGAACCAGCCTTCTTCTCTCCTTCAGCGTCACGTCTGCCGCTCTGATGATGAGGTTGTCGTTGTAAGAATGAGCAATGGCGGAGAGTGATTTTATGGAGCAGGGCGCCACAATCATGCCGTCTGCCCGGAATGAGCCGCTCGCTATCGCTGCGCCAATATCATCAACATCGTAGACAAAAGAGGCTGTTTTATATAGCTCATCCAAGGTGTACCCGGTCTCAATGCCGATATTCTTAGCCGCCGGTTTGGATACCATAAGGTGGCTTTCTATGTCATTGTCGCGTAAGGTCTGCAATATTCTGATGCCGTAAATTACTCCCGAGGCGCCGGATAAAGCGAGAACTATCTTTTTCATATCATTACCTCCCGTGTTTTGAGATGTATGAATACACCATAAAAGGATAGTATGCAATTTATGTGCTCTTTATGTCCAGTACAAGTTTCCTTAGACACCGTTCCCTTAATGAACTTAACCGAATCTTCATCACAAGGAGGGCAAGGCTTACCAATCAAGCATCTACGCAGGGGTTTCCGTGAAAGCGCCGGTGGTTTCCGGAATGTGCCATGCAACGATGGCTGCACAAACCTTCCCGGTAAATTGTCTGATACTTGGACATGGACAAAATGTGGAGAGATGCCTGTCCAATTAGTGGACATACCGGGTATGGTTTTTTTGCCCTTCTTCCATTGAGTTTGCCGGAAAAAGTATGATAAAGTACAAAAGGTACAGGATATGGGAAAAATGAATACCATCACCATAACGGAAAAACATGATAGTTTTGAAATAAATGCTGCGGTGCATCTTATGGGCAGGGACGTTCTGGTGGTTCTTTTTGGTGGAATGCTGCATATCGGCGCCATCGGGATAGGCCAGCCGAGGCCAAGCTTGAAAGACGAAGGCAGGATAAGTTCAACCGGCTCTGTCTTTACTTTCCCGGGACACAAAGAAGACGTTATAGCAAAATCAATGTCGGAGGAGTTGGCACGACGACTAAACCGTAAGGCAGTCGTTGTTGCCGGGATACATTGGGATAAATTGATAACGGAAGAATTAGACGTAATCATGGGTATTTGCAATAAAATAACCGAAAAGATCATCGCCGGGATTGAAAAAGTTAAGTGAGGCGGAATACCATCGGGATGTCAGCGGATGTTGTATTTTTTTATTTTTTCGTAAAATGTGGATCTCGGCATCTTTAATCCGGCCGCCGCTTTTCTTTTGTTGCCTCCTGTCTCTCTTATAGCGGAGAGTATAATTTCTCTTTCCTTGTCTTCAATTTCCGTTTTAAACACTTTCGGATCATTCTTTTTGGTCACATCAGGGCCGGCGATATGTTTCGCCGATTTATTACCATCGGGCGCAAGTTCTGCAGGCAAATGTTCTTCGAGAATCGTGTCGCCATTCCATGCTTTGAGCACGGCCTGTTCGAGGAGGTTTATAAGTTCTCTTACATTACCCGGCCATTGATAATGAATTAAGATATTCCGGGCGTTCTCGGAAATCGTTTTAACTTGCGTGTTGAATGATCGGTTAATCTTGTCCAGATAATGAGAAAGATAAAGGGGTATATCCTCTTTTCGTTCTCTAAGGGGGGGGATCTGAATAACGGCCTTTGAAACCCTGTAGTATAGGTCTTCACGAAACTTTCCTTCCTTGACCATACTTCTCAAGTCTAAATTTGTTGCCGCAATGAGTTTGAAATTTATCTTTTCGGTTTTTGTGCTTCCCAGCCTTTCTATCTCTCTTTCCTGCAACACCCTTAAAAGTTTTGCTTGAAGGGACAGGGGCAAAGAAGAGATTTCATCGAGAAATATCGTTCCGTTGTTGGCCATTTCAAATTTGCCCGGTTTTCCCGATGCAAGGGCGCCGGAAAAAGCACCCTTGGCATATCCGAACAGTTCTGACTCTGCAAGCTCAAAAGGGATAGTTGCACAGTTGACCTTCACAAACGGTTTGCTCCTGTATGCGAAGCTGTGGATACTGTGGGCAAACAATTCCTTCCCGGTACCGCTTTCCCCTGTTATCACTACATCGGTATCAAGGGGAGCTATCTTCCTGGCGAAGTCGATCGTTTCCTTTATGGCAGTACTTACCCCCAGTATATTATCGAAAGTGTATCTTGAACTGTACTCGTTCTGCTCTTTCTCTTTGAAGTAATGGATCTCTTTTTTCAGTTTGGAGATTTCGCTGTTTACTTTCTCCACCTCTTCAAATGAGTGAAACAACAGTCTTCCCATCGCGCCGATTATTTCATGGTTTTTAATTATGGGATAGACCGATCCGATCCTCTTTTTCCCTTTTACCTCAAATATCCTCCCGATTATCGGAACACCTGTTCCTATTGCTATCGGCAAGCCGGATTCAGGAACAAGCTCTCTGATATCGGTGCCAAGTGCCTCTCCATGGCTGAGGCCGAAGAAATTTTCCGAACCTCTGTCCATAAACTGGACATTTGCCTCTTTGTTGACTATGACAAAGCTCTCATAGGGGTTATGCAGAACAAACCTTAATGCATGGGCGATGATCCTTGTCAGACCGTATTTCCCGAGCACCTCTGTAATGAGGTCTACGTTTTCGTTGTCCACGTTCCATTCTCCTTTTCTTGATTCGGTATACGTCCAATATCTGGACAGATATACCATAATCGGGACACATGTTCAAACCCTTTAGAAAAGCCGGGACAAGACGGGTTGCTGTGTCGTCTGCTGCAACTTGCCTATATTAAAACTATTAACTGAAAATAGATCGGATCTTTGAAGGCTTAATTATATATGACCGGCCAATTCATTTACCCGGGATTATGGCACAGGCATTGCAAATATAATGTTCAAAAATCAAGATGGAGGAGGTAACAATATGGCGTTCAACAGTCACAGGGATTTTTTTGAAAAGCTTGAAAAGGAAGGGGAACTTGCCTGTGTAAAGAAAGAGGTGGACTGGGATGGAGAAGCTGGAGCAATAGGACGAAAAACCTATGAGAACCAGGGTCCTGCGATTCTTTTCGAAAAAATTAAGGATTATCCGGAGGGATACAAGATCTCCAACGGAACAACCGGGACCTGGAACAGGGTCGCATTGTCGATGGAAATGGCAAAGCATGCACCGGTAAGAGAGATATATAAGGAATACGAAACCCGTGTGGATGTAACGATTCCGCCCAGAATCCTCAAAAAAAGCCAGGCTCCGTGCAAAGAAAATATAATGCTCGGCGACGAGGTCAACCTTTATGAATTCCCGATGCCCATGATCCATCAAGGCGACGGGGGCAGGTATGCAGGTACATGGGATGTAGTAATCAACAAGGACCCGGAAACAGGTTGGACTAACTGGGGTATGTACAGGTTTATGATACATACGAAAAATTGGCTGACAGGATGGCCTCAAACCACGAGTCAGTTTGCTTTCATAATGAACAAGAGCTATTTGCCTTACAATAAACCGATGCCTGTTGCGATTGTCCTTGGAGCTGACCCGCTGTCGCATGTGATTGCCACGGCAGGGATCAAACCCTACGAGAATGAGGCGGATCACGTGGGAGGCTTGAGACGTGAAGCGGTGGAGCTTGTGAAGTGCGAAACGTCGGACCTCATGGTGCCGGCTCACGCAGAGATCGTAATCGAAGGCGAATGTATGCCTGACCGGATTGCGCCGGACGGACCGTTTGGTGAATACCCCGGTTACAGGAGCGGAACCATGTGTGCCGGTGTTGCGGTAAAGGTGAAAGCGATCACATACAGGACCAAGCCGATAGTTACCATGATAGCCCTTGGTACACCGCCGGATGACAGCTCCATAGCTGCTTCTCTGACAGCAGCCGTTGCTATGAAAAAAGGCCTTCTGAGGCACGGGGTCCCCATAACGGACGTGTATGTCCCGCCCGAAGGGGTTACCCATCTGATCGTAATCGGGGTGACAAAAGGCGGCATCGAAACCACGAGAAAGGTCCTTGACTATTTCACCCTCAGACGGATTATGACAAACAAGCATATCGTTGTAGATGCGGACGTGGACGTTTTTAACATGGCAGAGGTATTACACTGCTTTGCCACGCGGTGCCATCCGGGAAGAGGTATCCTGTATGAATGGTACGAGGGAAGATCTAATTCATTAACGCCCTTTTACAGCCCGGAAGAGAGAAGGAAACTGAAAGGTTGCTCGGTGGCTTTCGACAGCACATGGCCTCCTGAATGGGAGAAAGAGATCGTACCGGTAAAGTCGTCGTTTAAGACGATATACAGCAAAGAAATGATCGATAAAGTCAATTCAAACTGGGATAGCTACGGCATTAAGCTGTAAACAACGAGCTAATAAAAAGACAAGAAATGGAGGATATATTATGAAAGAATGGCAGACTTTCTTGAGAAGGTTTTCTGATATGAGAGAAGGGAAGAGAGAACTCTTCATAAAAGACTTAACGCCCGGCAAGGCCAAATATGATACGAAGCATGTTATCGGTCAGGTTGCAAAAACTAAAGGCATATTGAAAAATCCCGACATTCTCTGGCTTGCGGGGGAATCCGGTGAGCGAGTTAAAGAGCCCTGGTACATATCGATTGAGCAAGTGCTGGAAGAGGATTGGGTAGCCGGCAAACCCTGGGAGGACGTTCTCGAGGCGGTGGAAAAAAGCGAAAAAGCGCGAGGTTTCAAGTGATTAGTGTGTATTTCGACAAAAAAATCGAGACCGCCCCGCGTGAAAGGGTTGAAGACGCCCAATTTAAAAGGCTAAAAAGACTGCTTGATATTACGTGCAAGGAGAACCCTTTTTACAAAAAGAAATATGCAGAGTACGGCGTTTCGCCTGGAGATATAAAAACCATTGATGACATTACGAAACTGCCGTACCTTTACAAAAAAGAGGTGCAGGAAGATCAGCGAATCAACCCGCCTTTCGGTACCAACCTGACCGGCAGCCTGAAGGAATACGTGAGGTATCACCAGACAACCGGCACAACAGGCGCCCCGGTCCGCTGGCTCGACACGAAAGAAACGTGGAAATGGAGAGGCAGGTGCGCCGCCATGTCCTTGTGCGGTCCCGGGATCACGGCAAAGGATATAGTTTTCTTCCCCTTTGCCTTCGGTCCTCACGTTGCGTACTGGGGCATATGGGAAGGTGTATATGAGATCGGGGCACTGGCCATCGCAGGCGGCGGCTGGAACACGTTGCAGAGGTTGAAAAGCATCTTCGATAATCAGGTTACGGTAGTAGCCTGCACACCCACCTATGCGATAAGAATGGCCGAGGTGGCCAAGCAGAACGGAATTGACCTCAAAGAGAGCTCCGTCAGGATAACATTCCACGCAGGTGAACCCGGAGCCCTTATCCCTTCCGTCAGGAGCAAAATAACCGAAGCCTGGGGCGCCAAACCGTTTGATTACCCTGGGATGACAGAGGTGGGCAACTACGGGATACACTGTGCAACTCAGGATACATCTATCCATGTGAATGAGGCGGAATTTCTTTTTGAGCTGATAGACGCCGTAACCGGCAGCCCCATGAAGGGTGAAGGCATCGGCGAAATGGTGCTCACAAACCTTGGCCGCACCTCGTCGCCGTCGATACGATTCAGAACCGGGGATTTGGTGAATGTGAAGAGAAGCCGGTGTGCGTGCGGAAGAACTTTTGTATCGCTGGACGGCGGAATTATAGGCAGGGTAGACGGGATGATTTGCCTGAAGGGTATGAATATCTTCCCGTCCCAGATGGAGGAAGTAGTAGGAAGACGCCTCGTTATAGGGGAAGAGTACCAGATAGTCTGCTATACAAAAAAAGGTATGGGAGAACTGAAGGTCATGTGTGAACTTCTTGATGACAGGCCGGACGATGTTCTTGGCGAAATCCAGAAAGACCTGCTGGACTCTATGGAAATACGAATCGACGTGGAGCGGGTTCCCAGGGGTGTCCTGGAGCGTTCGGAGTACAAGTCGAAAAAATTTGTTGATATGAGAGAAAAATGACCCCTGAAGATTGATGCGGCCCGTTAGAGACGGTAACCGGGATTTCGTGACGGCTGAAAATGGAAGAGCATAGCGTAAATGTACTGGCAGTGGGCTCAGGCACGACCGGTCTGGGCGCCGCTACAATTGTCAGTTACGGTGCCTTTACCTCCGGCGCCTTTGGCCGGGGCATCGAAGAGCATATCCGGAAAACTGTGGGCCGGTCAGGGATGATAAAGGTTTATCTTCAACGCTTAAGGAGGTTAAAAGTTTAAAAGGAGAGGGGATCCGCAAATGCACGCTTGATAAAATTAAGAAGAGACGGAAAAAGGAGGGGTTATGAAGAAAATGCTTAATGCGGCATTCAAATTGAGCGACTGGATGGATTATGTCTCGGTGACAGCCCTCAGCTTCCTGATGGCTGTCACTGTTTTTGATGTAATAGGAAGATCGGCCGGTATGCCTATTCCCGGTACCTTTGAGATTGTAAGTCTTTCGGGGGCGATAGTCATAGGATTTGCCCTGCCTTTAACATCCTGGAAAAAACAACATGTATGTTTGGATTATCTTCTGGAAAAAATGCCGGAAGGAAGAAGAAATGTCTTGCTGATGTTTACGCGGGTAATTGGCATCCTCCTCTTCCTGCTCTTCGGGGTAAGCCTGATGATGATGGCAAAAGATACCTATCTGTCGGGTGAAGTCTCATTAACGATCAAGCTGCCCACATATCTTTTTATATTGGTGACAGGCATCTGCTGCTTTGTAGAAAGTTTTATCCTTTTTTGCGACGTTGTCAGGACAGCGGGAGGTGATCATGAATGAGGCAGTTTTCGGAATCGCTTTACTATTCTTCCTGCTCATGTTCTTTTTTACCGGGATAGAGATTGGCTTTGCCATGGCCGTGGTCGGCTTTCTCGGGTTTGCCCATCTTGTTTCTTTCAAAGCAGCCGTCGATCTCGTGGGTCGGGATTTATTCGAGGTGTTTTCATCATATTCATATACCGTCTTCCCTGTTTTTCTTTTCATGGGCCAGATCGGGTTTGCGTCAGGCATTGCGGGAAGGCTGTATGACACGGCGCATAAGTTCATCGGTCATGTTCCCGGAGGCCTGGCAATGGCCACCGTGGTGGGCGCAACTGCCTTCAAGGCAATTTGCGGGTCCGCCACTGCGACTGCGGCCACCTTCGCCAGCGTTGCAACTCCGCAGATGGACCGCTACGGCTATCAAAGAATCCTGTCAACGGGGGTTGTTGCATCCGTCGGGACGCTCGGGTGCCTTATCCCGCCCAGCGTGTTCCTCATGATCCTCGGTATTATTACGGAACAATCTATCGGGAAGCTTTTCCTTGCAGGGCTGGCGCCCGGTCTCATAACCGCTTTCCTGTTTATCCTGATCATCTTCGGGTGGACGAGGATCAGCCCGAATATTGCCCCGAAAAGCGAACGGTATACCTGGAAGGAGAGGGCAAGGTCTCTCCCGGAAAGCGGCTGGGTGCTTTTGATCTTCCTCCTTGTGGTGGGGGGTGTTATGACGGGCTGGTTTACCCCCACTGAATCGGGCGCCATAGGAACGCTCTGTGTCCTCTTGCTGACTTTTGTGAAAAAGGACATGAGCCCCAAAAAGTATGTGAGTGCGGCCAAAGATTCGTTGCGCACGGCTGCTATGTTTCTCATGCTCCTTGCCGGTTCGGCAATCCTCGGTCATTTTATTGCCGCAACCAATATTCCCCAATTTGCCTCGGACTGGATCATATCGCTCCCTCTCCACCGTCATCTTATCATGATTATGATTTGCCTTATCTATCTGGTCGGCGGTTCATTTATCGATGATATAGCTTTTATGGTTCTCGCAACGCCTATTTTTTACCCGACAGTACTCAAACTTGGCTATGACCCCATCTGGTTCTGCATCCTGCTCGCCGTTACGGTGATGATCGGCGTAGTAGTGCCGCCTGTCGCTATCTGTGTATTTGTGGTGAAGAACATTACAAAGACACCTCTTGGGGTGATATATAAGGGGGTAATCCCTTTTCTGCTTGCCATTGCGGTTGTAGGCATTCTGTTGTTCCTGTTTCCACAGATCGCCCTTTTCCTTCCCGATATGCTCATGCCGAAGGGGTAGATAATATTTAATTCAATAAACAAACTATCAAGGGAGGTAATTATGAGTCGTAAAATGTTTTTGTCGGTATCTCTGGTAATGTTTGTCTTTGGTTTTTTTTCGTTGGTTTCCGCACAGCCCGATAAGGTGATAAAGTTGAAGTATAGTACATACTTTGCGGTAACCCATTCCAATGCGCTGCTGGCTGCCGAGTTCTGCAAGGAGATTCAGAAACGGACTAACGGGAGGGTGGAAATTTCGTTTTACGCGGGCGGAACTTTGACTACCGCCACAAAGATATTCCAGGGCGTTGCTTCCGGTATCTCAGATATAGGGATGTCAAATATTTCATACAACAGGGGGCGTTTTCCTGTTCTTGAGATCCTCGACCTTCCGCTTGGTTTTCCGAGCGGTTGGGTGAATACCCACGTGGTGAACGATTTCAGCGAGAAATTCAAGCCTAAGGAACTCGATAAAGTGCATGTCCTTTATCTTCACGCTTGCGGCCCGAACGTGCTCTATACGGTGAAGAAACCTGTGAGGTCCCTGGAGGACTTGAAAGGGGTGAAGGTCGGATGCAGGGGCCGGGTCGCCGATATCGCGAAGACCCTGGGCGCAACGCCGGTAGGAACGGATATTGCCGATTACTACGAAGGTATGACGAGAGGGGTTATTGATGGCGCATTTAACCCTATGAATACCCTGAAAGACTGGAAGCTCGGAGAGATCGTGAAGTATGCCACAACTCCATGGAAGGTAGGAAGCATGTACACCTTTTACGTGGTGATGAATAAAGACAAATGGAACAACCTTCCACAGGACATAAAGCAGATATTCAACGAGGTGAGCGCCGAATGGGCGGAGAAAACGGGGCTTTCATGGAATCAGATCGAGATAAACGGTGCGAACTTTTTAAAGCAGCATGGCGGTCAGATTATAAGTCTTTCCGATCAGGAGATGATGAAATGGCAGAAAGCATTGGAGCCTCTGCTTGCGAGCGTCTCCAAAGACCTGGCGTCTCAGGGGTATAAAAAGAGCGATGTGGATGCATACATGGCGTTCATCAAAGAGCGGATTGATTACTGGAGGGCAAAAGAAAAAGAAAAGGGTATTAAAAACCCGTATTATTGATGAAACTCAAAGTAAAACTCGAATCTTTTTTCCTCAGGATATTGCATAACGCCTGCAGCGGCATCCAACCCGGATGCACTGCCGGCGGACAGCATGAACTTTAGGTTCTTTCTTATTTAGTGCTCGTCCGAAAACTACACTTTCCGGACTCATGTTGTGAGCTATTAGCGTTTAGCTATTAGCGAAACCTTTTAAATACGGTGTTTTACCTGACTGCTTACAGCTAACCGCTGAAAGCTCCATCCGGAACATTGTTGTTTCCGGATGGACGCTATTTAAGCTGCATTCCATGTTCTTCCAGATCCCCTGTTTACCCGTAATACTATGCTCGTTGCTTCAGTGGAGGTTGATGTCCCTGAAGCGAACATTGCGTAATGACCGGGTTTTACCATACTTAAGCGAAGCGGAACATTCCCTTCAGGGATGAGGATACCCTGACTTAAGGCTATAAGACATAATGAACCATAAAATGATTAAAATCAACAGTACGGCTACAGGGTTCCTCAAGTGGAGCAAGCTTAATATAGGTATGGTCGGGAATGAAGCACAGAGAGCGGAAGGGATATTGACCTCCACAGCGAAAAACATTTTTATCGGCTTATTGATCCTGTAATACCAGTTCGTCATCAATTGCTGACCAGATTGTCTGATAGCGGGAGCACACATCCCTTCGCACTTCCGCACTACTCTCCCGACCGTTGCAAGGCTTGCATCGCCTGATGTACAAGGGCGGAGGCTGTCCGATGATGTTCATGCCTGCACATCATCCCGCAATGCGGGAACGTTCTGCTTCGCCGCACAATGGTTCTACGGCCGTTCCGTGAGTCACGCTCAGGGAAGGTGCTCCCGCTTTAAGCTATTGAATGACGGCGAATCGGCATTATTGCTTCAGTGGAGGTTGATGTCCCTGAAGCACAGAGAGCGGAAGGGATATTGACCTCCACAGCGAAAAACATTTTTTGAAAAAAGATAAAAATTTTTCTTGACAAAATATATGCTGATTGGTAAGTTGTCATACCAGTGACCATGAGCAAATTTACCTCTGTAAAAAGCGACAAGGTATCGAATCTTATCAATGAGCAGATCAAGAGTGCTGTTATGAGCAGGATCTTCGTAACGGACGACAAATTGCCGTCCGAGAGGGAACCGGCGGAGAGATTTCACGCAAGCCGGATCTCAATTCGTGAGGCCTTAAAAGGTCTGGAGGCTGTATGAATGAATTTATCTCTGTAAAAAGCGACAAGATATCAAATCTTATCAGTGAGCAGATCAAGAGTGCTATTTTGAACGGGATCTTCGTAACAGGCGACAAATTGCCGTCCGAGAGGGAACTGGCGGAGAGATTTCACGCAAGCCGGATCTCAATTCGTGAGGCCTTAAAAGGTCTGGAGGCCGCCGGCTTTCTGGAAATCAGGCATGGCGCCGGAGTCTTTGTTGTGGAAATGGACTCGAAGTCAATGAGCGATTCCCTTTTCTCAATCTTAAGAATTCAAGGGACTTCCATAAATGAGCTGACTGAAGCCAGGGCGATTCTGGAACCTATAGTAGCCAAATTAGCCACGGAAAAGATCACTGATACGGAGATTGCCGCACTCGAGGAGAACATTGCCGAGACAAAAAAACTGATCAAATCCAATCCGTCCCTCGCTTCGGCAAAAAATATCGAATTCCATTCCATGATAGCCGAGACAACACGTAACACCGTTATTACCATAACCATGCAAACGTTGTTCAGGGTGGTTGCTCAGATGACACTTGAAATAAGTAATAATGTTTCAAGGAGAATAGCTATCACGAACGATGCCATCAAAGTGCATGAGGATATTGTAAAGGGTATGAAAGATAGGGATGCTGAAAGGGTTTATCAATTGATGCTGAGACACATTTCCCAGGTTCAGAGTGGGTTCAACATGCTGAAGTCCGATAAACCGGCGTAACATCATCGGTCGATGTAAAAGGGAAACAGCTTACCTTACTGCCTATCGGTCAGAAAATAAAACTCAGGAGGAGTTGTAATGGCAAGAGTAATATACTACGACGAACAAGTAGAAACCATGGAAAAGGATAAACTGAGAGAATTTCAGTTTGCAAAGTTGCAGGCCTTACTAAAACGGGTCTATGCCTCAAATGCATTTTACAAGAAAAAATTCAAAGAGGCAGGAATAGAGTTTTCCGACATTAAATCGTTTGATGATTTGAAAAAACTCCCCTTCACGGTGAAGAAAGAATTTGAAGAAGACCAAAAGAATTATCCACTTTTTGGAACAAACTTGACTCAGCCCATGGAAGAATACCTGCAATATCACCAGACCTCGGGCACAACCGGGAAACCTATAAAATTTCTTGACACAAAAGAAAGCTGGGCGTGGAGAGGGAGGGTTGCCGGTTATATATTAAGAGGTGCGGGGGTAACAAAGGGAGACAGGGTACTTTTCCCGTTTAACTTCGGCCCGTATACTGCTTTTTGGGCCATGTACGAAGGTGTTTACCAGCTTGGCAACATGGCAATTCCCACAGGGGGATGGACTTCCGTTCAGCGCCTCAACTGTATTATTGAGAACCAGGCGACGGTAATCCCCATGACGCCGACCTATGCAGTGCGACTTGCCGACGTTGCGCAGGAAGAGAAGATCGACATAGCCAATTCGAGCGTACGAATACTGATGCTGACCGGTGAACCGGGGGGCCTGGTACCGACTATCAGGGAAAAGGTGGAACGGTTATGGGGAGCACGGTGTTTTGACTACATGGGGATGACTGAAGTGGGTACCTGGGGATTTCAGTGTACGGAAGAACCGGACGGAGTTCATCCCATTGAAAGTGAATTTATCCCTGAAGTGGTTAATCCGGAGACCGGGATGCCGGTAGAGGATGGAGAGAGGGGAGAATTGATCATTACGAACCTTGGCAGGGCATGCATGCCTGCCATTCGTTATAGAACAGGAGATCTTGTAAAAGAAAAGAAAGGCATCTGCGCATGCGGTCGTACTTTTCGCGTCTTCGAAGGAGGCATCGTAGGCCGGAAGGATGAGATGGTGGTTATCAGGGCAGTCAACGTTTTCCCGAGTTACCTGATAAGCGCGGTAGAAAAGCACACCAGACCGGGAGATAACTATCTGATAGAAGCCTATAAGAATAAAGAAGGCATCGACCAGATCAGGGTGACGCTTGAGCCTAAAGAACAGGGCTATCAAGCAGTAGTTTCGCAGTCCATACAGGATGAAATCAAGGGGATGCTCAATCTCCGGGTAGAGATGCAAATAGTAGAGCCGGGGACAATACCGATATCCGGTTTCAAGACAAAACGCTTTGTTGACAGAAGAAAGGAAACTGCAGCGTAAGGCAAAAGGCATAAGTAGAAAAAAAGATTTGCTTTGGAACCAATAAACACATAGGAGGGTCTAAAAGTATGAGTATGGCTTTTAGTGACATCAGAGAGTTCATTGAGGGGCTTAGAAAGGCAGGAGAATTGGCCGATGTTAATGCTGAGGTTGACTGGCGATATGAGATCGGAGCAATTGTCAGGAAGAATTTAGACTTAAAGGGCCCGGCGCTTCTTTTCTCAAAGATCAAAGGCTATAATTCCGCCCTCTTTACGTGCGGCGTTTCAACTTACTCGAGATTGTCCTTTGCCCTTGGCCTGGGTGCGAATCAAAAACTCGGGACACTCGTGTCGGAAGTAGGGCTGAGGCTGGACAACCCCATAAAGGCAAAGAAAATCGACTCCGGTCCCTGTAAACAGGTCATACTCACCGGAGATGAGGCGGATGTGCTGAAGTTTCCTGTCCCCCTGTGGCAGGATAAGGACGGAGGAAGATACATAGGCACCTGGCATGGTGTAATTACACGGGATCCGGAAACAGGCTGCCTGAACGGAGGAATGTATAGGGTCATGGTTCATGACGGGAAGACCCTCGGCATTCTTTTAGCCAGGGATCAGCATATCGGAGTGCATTATCATAAATACCGGAAGATGAATAAGCCTATGCCCGTTGCTATTGTAATCGGTACGGATCCCGTCTTGCCGCTTGCCTTCTTAACGCCTGTTCCTTTGAACGCCGATGAATATGATGTTGCGGGTGGGCTGAGGGGCAAAGCCATAGAATTGGTAAAATGTGAGACAGTGGATTTGGACGTTCCGGCGACGGCGGAAATTGTTATTGAAGGAGAGATATCGGATCAGGAGAGAATGATAGAAGGCCCATTCGGAGAGTGGATGGGCCATTACGGTGGAGATGCGGGCCCAAAACCCGTAATTCACGTGAAGTGCATAACGCATCGCATTGATCCTGTTTTTCGCGGAACCCTTGAGGGCAGGCCGGTGAATGAGGATCATATCTGCACGTCGGTTGTGTTAAGCGCTTTGGCGCAGAATACGGCGAGGAAAACACTTGGAATCCCGGGAGTGAGGGGGATTCACTTTCCTGCAGCCGCGGGAGGGTGGGGAATGGCAATCGTTTCAATTGACCAGAGATACCCGGCGCATTCAAGAACCATCGCTCATGCACTCCTTTCCATGAAAGCGGGAGCATTTCTGAAAAACGTCATTGTTGTGGACGACGACGTGGACCCCTTTAACCTTGATGAAGTGTGGTGGGCCATGACATCGAGACTTCAGGCATCACAGGGTATAAACATTTTGCAGAGAGGTAAGGGCGCGTTCATGGACCCGTCCCAGCAAATGAACCTTAGGGGTTTCACGGATACGCTGATAGTGGAGGCAGTTAAGCCTTACGAATGGCGGCCGAGACCCGAATGGGGCGGCGAGCGTTTCCCGCCGATAGCTCAACCGTCGCGTGAGATTATGGAAGCCGTCGACAGGCGATGGAAGGAGTTAGGGATTATGGGCAACGAAAAAATGGTGCGAGAAGGGGGTTGCCTAAAATAAAGGAGGGGTGGAATAGAGTCTAAACACCTCTTTCAGTTGGAAGCCATCCTGAAGGATGGGGCACGGACTGAATAGTGAATTAAATTGTCCGGGATATCGGGTGAGTTGGGGCATGTTGAAGAGAAAAAAGGGTTATAGAGTTGGCTGTTTAAGGAGGGAGAATGAAACTGATTCTTGATGCAGGTTCAAAGATAACCAAATGGATGTTTGTTGTAGCGGGCTCAGCGCTGACATTCATTATGGGGATTACGGTGGTAGATGTCCTTTTGAGGGCATTGGGCCACCCTTTCGTGGGTACTTATGAAATCGTAGCTTTTGCAGGGTCGGCCGTAATAGGGTTTTCGATCCCATTAGTGTCATGGGAAATGGGACACGTAAGGATCGATTTTTTACTGGCGAAGTTGCCGAAGCGGGGCAGGATGCTGATGAATATTATAACAAGGGTGATGGTTATAATCCTCTTCATTTTGATAGGGATTAACTTTTTTATGATCGGACGCGAGTTTTACGACGCCAGGGAGGTAACTGCTACAGTCAATATACCTCTTTATCCCTTTCCTTTCGGATTGTGTGTTTGCGCCTTTATCCAGGCGTTTGTGATATTTTGCGATATCCTGAAAATACAGGAGGGAAAATATGAATGAAATGATGGCAGGTGCAATTGCATTGATTATCCTCCTCCCTCTGTTTGCTACCGGGATCGAACTGGGTTTTGCCATGGCTATCGTGGGATTCCTCGGATTTGCCTATACGGTCTCATTCGAGTCGGCGTTGAATCTGTTGGGCAGGGATCTTTACGACGTATTCTCATCGTACGGATATACCGTCTTCCCGCTATTCATTATGATGGGCCAAATTGCTTTTAACTCGGGCATCGCAGTTAGATTATACGGGGTGGCCTATAAATTCGTCGGTCATATACCCGGAGGGCTGGCAATGTCAACTGTAGCTGGAGCGACGGCCTTCAAGGCTCTCTGTGGATCATCAACGGCGACCGCGGCCACATTCGCAAGCGTTGCGATTCCGGAGATGGACCGGTACGGCTGTGACAAGAGATTGTCAACCGGAATTGTTGCATCGGTCGGTACGTTGGGATGCCTCATTCCTCCCAGTGTTTCCTTGATTATCATGGGGATTATTACAGAGCAATCCATAGGAAAATTGTTTATGGCCGGGTTGATGCCGGGGTTGATAGTAGCATTCTTTTTTATCTGTATCATCTATGGCTGGGCGAAGATAAATCCTGCCATTGCTCCCAGGGGAGCGAGAACTCCATGGAAGGAGAGAATCAAATCGCTTCCGGAGGTTTTTTGGGTGATGATGATTTTTGCGTTTGTTGTCGGTGGAGTGATGACAGGGTACTTTACGCCTTCCGAGGCGGGAAGCGTAGGAACCTTCGGAGTTCTTGTGCCGGGCATCTTCAGGAAGGAGATGACGTTCAAGAAGTACGTAAAATCGCTGGGAGAAGCATTGCACACTGCATGCATGTTAATGATCCTTGTAGCAGGATCTATTGTCCTGGGTCATTTTATCGCTGTGACGAACATACCGCAAGCCATAGCCGGTTGGTTGGCAGGACTTGCAATAAACCGTTATCTGATCATGCTTATAATCTGTATGATCTATCTGGTGGGTGGATCCTTCATTGATGATTTGGCTTTTATGATTCTTGCAACTCCCATTTTTTATCCTGCAGTATTGAAACTGGGATTTGACCCCATCTGGTTTTGTATGGTGATTTCCGTGACGCTTATGATAGGGGTAATTATTCCGCCCGTAGCCATCTGTGTGTTTGTTGTTAATAAGATCACCAAGGTACCTTTCGGAGTTATCTATCAGGGGATACTTCCCTTTCTTCTGGCTATGATTCTTTGCGGTATATTATTGTTTATCTTTCCGGATATTGTTCTATTCCTTCCCAAACTTGTCGGTAACTGAAGATTGATGTTTGACGGAAGAATTTGACATTACAAAGAGGAAAGAAGCGAAGTAAAAATATCAGAATCGACCGGAGGGTGAAGGAGGTGCAGGAAAATCCGAATTTTGTTAAGAAAAAAACGGAGTAAAAGAGGAGGTTCCGGAGTGTCAACATGTAACCATATTTTAAAGTCAGGACAAAAAATTAGCAAGGAGGCCTATATGAAAAAAAGTATGATTTGGTTGTTATGTGCGATGATTTGCCTTATCGGTGTTTCGATACCGCAGTATGCTCAGGGCGCAAACCCGATAAAGCTCAAATACAGCATCTATTCTCCGCCCACGCACCAAATGGCCGTACTGGCAGGCCAGTATTGTGAAGAAATAAAGAAAAGAACTAATGGCCGGGTAGAGATATCATTCTATCCGGGCGGAACTCTGACAACAGCGACAAAGGTATTCAGCGGGGTAGTTACAGGGATTTCCGATATCGGAATGTCAAATATTTCCTATACGCGGGGGCGTTTTCCCCAAACTGAGTTGCTTGATCTGCCGGTTGGGTTCCCCAGCGGTTACGTAGCCACACAGGTAGCATACGAATTCTATAACAAGTTCAAGCCGAAGGAATTCGATGGTGTACATGTGCTGTATATGCACGGATGTGGCCCGAATGTGATCAATACATCCAAGAAGGCCGTACGTACGCTGGCAGATATGAAAGGCCTGAAACTTCGGGGGACAGGCAGAGTAGCGGATATTGTAAAAGCCCTGGGTGCAACCCCAATCCCGTTAGAGATGGCAGATATGTATGACTCAATGAGTAGAGGCGTAGTAGGTGGAGTGCTTATATCGACAAATATTCTCAAAGACTGGAAAATCGGGGAATTGGTGAAATATTGTACCCCATCATGGAAGCTCGGAAGCGTCTATACCTTTTATGTGGTAATGAACAAAAACAAATGGAATAGTCTTCCGGAGGATATAAAGAAAATCTTCAATGAAGTAAATCAGGAGTGGAAAGATAAAACGGGTATTGCCTGGAACCAGATGGACATTGACGGCATTGAATTTATGAAAAAGAATGGCGGGCAAATGGTAAATTTTTCGGATGAAGAATCGAAACGCTGGCAAAAGGCGGTTGAGCCCCTTATCGATGCATACGTGAAGGATTTGGCGGCATTGGGTTATAAGAAGAGCGATATAGAGGGAAATATCCAGTTCATCAAAGAAAGAATTAAATACTGGAGAGACAAAGAAAAGGAATTAAAAATCGCAACACCATACTAAAACATTGCCTGTCGTGAAGTACTGTGGTAAAGTAAACGGCGAAACAGAGAAGCAGCGAAGATCGGATTATGGATCTTTGCTGCGGTGTACAGGAATTTAAAACAATTCATTGAAAACTTGGCGAAAAAGGCGAGCTCTGCGAAGTTTCGACGGAAGTGGACTGGGAGTGTGAAATTGTCGGAATGACGGGAAAAGTGTTCGATTTAAAGAGCCCGGCACTACTATTTCGAGAGCATAAAAGGTTACAGTATACCCCTATTTACAGGGGGTTCTGCAACATATTTACGGCCCTCGCCGGCTTTGGATCCGCCTGTCGACACAACCCTGGAGGGAATTGTTTCCGTATATCGGGCACTAATCAAGAGACCAGGGGGGTTTTCTGTTTCCATTTGGCAAAAGGAAGAAGTTTGTTTTTGTAAAAAAATGTCGTATACAAAATTTTAAAGGAGGTTTATATGGGTGACATTAAGTGGGATTACACACAATATCCCGGCTACAAGAAGTACCCCAATCTCTGGAAGCCCATTCAGATTGGCAATGTA
>Ga0074199_1000792_pt1 | contig 39528 bp, 31 predicted proteins | sample EPASupsiteSAE347_FD_64528 | JGI IMG/M metagenome (GOLD analysis project Ga0074199, IMG submission 64528) | Bioremediated contaminated groundwater from EPA Superfund site, New Mexico - Sample SAE3-47 | ecosystem: Environmental > Aquatic > Deep subsurface > Groundwater > Contaminated ... | reverse complement strand
TATGGAGGCCACCAACATATCAATATACTCTGAGCGGATAGCGGCTGAGCTTTCTTCACCGCAGAGGCGCAGAGGACACAGAGGACACAGAGGAAACGCAGAGAAAAGCTCTTGGAAATCTCTAAAGTCTCTCTGCGCTTTCTTTGCGTCCTCTGCGCCTCTGCGCCTCTGCGGTGAACACACAAGCTCCGCCTTAGGCCTGTCCCGTCTTATGCTGGTAGCCACCAATCGAGCCTGTCCGCATCGACAATCAGGGCGAAGGGAGTGTATGGTTGGATTCATTCGGGCAGTCTGCTATAGAAGGTAGTCAGAGACATTGGGAAGAGGTGGATTATTGTGCTCGATCTGTAAGCCGTCCTGTGCGGCCTTTGGTAAAGTACCGGAGGAGACCAGAATGATCGAAAGCTTTGGAAAGATGATTGCCAAACGTGTCGGCAAGGACTTGATGCTCTACGACCCGGACCGTGACGAGGTCCATGTTCTGAACCCTACCGCTCAACTGGTTCTTGACCTTTGCCGCGAGGGCAGGACAGGTCCTCAGATCGAGCAGGCTGTAGCGGATCACTTCCCGATGGAGGGAAAAGAGAATATCTTCGAGGACGTCCGAGAATGCATTGAAATGCTTAAAGAAAAGGGACTCGTTGAACCAATGGGGAAATGAGCTTCATAAGCGGAGAAAAAGCATCTCATGGATTGTCAAGCCCGCTTTGATTCGTGAGCTCCGGTCAACACTAAAGAGCAAGATCAGGAGAGGGTAATTTGAGGGAGCTCGTATGTGAGCCCGCTGGACGGCGGGGAGGCCTTGGAATTTCCATCATCGTCCCGGTATACAACGGAGGGGAGGCGTTTCGCTCTTGCCTCGAGGCAATTAAGGCCGCTGATCCTCCAGCGGATGAAGTGATCGTGGTGGCCGACGGAGATACCGACGGCTCCGGAGCCCTGGCCGAGCACTCCGGCGCGAAGGTTATACGACTTCCTTCGTCCCGAGGCCCCGCTGTAGCTCGAAACATCGGCGCGGCTTCCGCAGGCGGCGATATTCTTGTTTTTGTCGACGCCGACGTGACGATTCCTCCCGGCTTCGTGGGAAAGGTTATCGACGCCTTTCGTGAGCGTCCGGATATCAGCGCGGTGATCGGCTCATATGATGATGCTCCGGCAGTCCCTGACTTCTTCTCGCAGTATAAAAATTTGTTTCACCATTATACTCACCAACATGCGCGGGAAGAGGCCTCGACTTTCTGGGGAGCCTGTGGAGCTGTGCGGCGTGAGGCTTTCTTCAGTATCGGCGGCTTCAACGAGGGTTACCGAAATCCGTCCATAGAAGATATCGAGGTGGGATACAGGCTCAGGAAGGCAGGGCACGGAATCCGCCTTCTCAAGGATCTGCAGGTCAAGCATCTCAAGCGGTGGAGTATGTTGTCGCTTCTCAAGACCGATTTCTTTCACCGGGCTATCCCCTGGAGCGAGCTAATCCTTCGTGAAGGCAAATTCCTCAATGATCTCAATGTAACGGTCAGCAACCGTTTGAGTGTTATAATGGTTTATCTGTTGGTTGCGGCCGTACTCGCAATGCCGTTCGTATCGGGGCTCTCACCTTTCGCTCTCCTCCTCGTTTCGACTCTCCTGGCGGTCAATTTCGATCTCTATCGCTTCTTCACGGCTAGGCATGGACTCTGGTTCTGTGCGAGGGCGGTTCTCTGCCATTGGCTCTACTTTTTCTACAGCGGAATGGCTTTTCTCATCGGATTCGTCAATTGTCGCATCAGAAATTGAAGGCTGCCTGTCATTGTCGAAATGAGCTTCACTCCACATTACACATTCCGCAGGAGGTATCCACATTCCGGCGATCACCCCGGTGCTTTGCGGGCAGGGTAACGATGAAGGCCGAGCCCTTTCCGGGGATGCTCGTGGCCGTGATGCTTCCTCCATGACGCTCGATGATTTTGTGGCAGATGGCAAGTCCCATCCCGGCACCTTCATAAGCGCCGCGGCCGTGCAGGCGTTGGAAGGGGGCGAAGATGCGCTGGAGATACTTTTCATCGAAGCCGATGCCGTTATCCTCGACCAGGATCTGAAATGATTCCGAACCGGGCGGTGCTCCTTCTTTCTGCCCGGCATCTCGTGCGTGGACTTTGATGACCGGCTTTTCATTCCCGTGAAACTTCAGGGCGTTCCCGATGAGATTCTGAAAGAGCTGGCGCATTTGATTGGGGTCGGCCTCCAGGTGTGGAAGATCCTCGACCTCGACGCGGCCTCCCTCCTGCTCGATGCGGACTTCAAGATCGGACAGAACCCCGTGGACCACCCGGTTGAGGTCTACCTTCACAAAGGGCTCGGCACGGGTAGAGATGCGCGAGTAGTCGAGCAGCGATTTGAGGAGAAGCTGCATGCGGCTGGTGGCATCCATCATTCGGGAGAGAAAATCCAGGCCTTCTTCGCCGAGGGTATTGCCATAGCCGTGCTTGAGCCTGTCGCCGAAAGACATGACCTTCCGGAGAGGCTCCTGGAGATCGTGGGAGGCTATGGAGGCAAAATCCTGCAGGGCGCGGTTGCTCTGCTCGAGCTTTGCCATGTAGACCTTGAGCTCTTCATCCGCGCGCTTGCGCTCGCATTTCGTGTGTAGGGAGATGATGCCGTAGGAGAGATTCTCGGCAAGACGGATCAGAAAATCGACTTCTTCCTCGTCGAAGGCATCGGGCTCGGGCGCGTAGATTGTCAGTGCTCCAAAAGTCCGGTCATTGGCATTGAGAGGAAGAGCGATGGAGGAAGCGTAGCCGCGATACAGTGCTTCCGAGCGCCAGGGGTCGAAAGCGGGATTGGTCAGGATATTCCTGGAGACGTGGGGCTTTCCCGTGCGTACCGCCGTTCCCGTCGGGCCTCTGCCTCGCTCGCTGTCCGCCCAGGTTATTTGCAGGGTATCGAGGTATCCTGCTTCGTAGCCGGCATAGGCCACGGGGGATACAGTCTTGTTCCCATCCTCGCCGGCGATGCCGACCCAGGCCATCCGGTATCCGCCGACTTCGGTGATGATCCGGCAGACGCGCCTGAGGAGTGCCGATTCCTTGGCTTCATGGACAAGGGCCTCGTTGCATTCACCGAGGGTCCTGAGCGCCCGGTTCGCCTTTCGGAGCAGTTCCTCGGCGGCCTTTCGCTCGGAGATTTCAACCTGCAGCGCTTTATTTACATCCTCCAATTCAGCCGTGCGCTCCCGGACCCGGGCTTCGAGCCCGTCGAGAGCCTTGCGCAAGGCCCCTTCCGCCCGCAGGCGCTCATGCCCCTGCCTGTCGAGCTGCAGATAGACCTTTACCTTTCCCAGCAGGATCTCCGGGTTGTAAGGCTTGGTCACGAAGTCCACACCTCCTGCCTCATAGCCTCTGAAGATGTGGTAATCATCGGAATAAACGGCTGAAAGAAAGATAATGGGAAGGTGGCGCGTTTTCTTTTCGCTCCTCAAAAGCTCGGCCAGCTCATAGCCGTCCATGTCGGGCATTTGAACGTCCACGATCGCCAGGGCGAAGTCATGATTGAGAGAGGCCACGAGAGCCTCATTGCCGCTTGAAGCCTGGATGATTTCGGCATCGGTGGTGCTTAGGACCTTGTCCAAAGTGTATAGATTTTCAGGTTTATCATCGACGATCAGTATCTTCTGCCTGCTTTTCATCCCCAAAACTCCGGTAAGGCATTCAAATTCTTTGCTTCAGAGTGCTGAATCAAGCGAGCGCCAGCGAAGCGCCAGACAATCACGAATATCATAAAAGTCATTCCAGGGCTTGTACGGCTTTCCCCGTGCCTCGAGATGCCCGCAGAGGCTGTCACGGGCGAACACGAGGGAAGACTGCAGCGCCATGTTCATGTCGCTGATTCCGTCTCCTATGGCCACCGACTCGTCACAGGCATAATTAACCATGATCCGCGCCTTGGCAACGAGCTCCGTATCCCCTTCGAAATCGGAAAGCACCCGCAGGTACTTTCCTTCGGTATTGACGTCCGCGGCGTAAATGGCATGAATCCGCTCGGCCATGCATTCCAGACGGCAGCATACCGCGCCCCGCAGGCCTCCCGATATGACCACGAAAGGAACCCCTTCCTCCCGGAGAAAATCCAGCAGAGCCTCAAAGCCGGGGCGCATCTCCTTGTCTCGGATATATCCCAGCATCTCCGGATAGCGCTCCGAGGGAATGGATTCGACCAACCGGCGCAGACCTTCCCGGATGGTCAGGCTCCGAGCTATGATACGGTCTTCGATCTCCTGGTAGTGGGCCCGGGCGAAAAGCTTCAACATGCCCACGAGCGTTTCCTCCACGGTGATCGTGCCGTCAAAATCGCAAAAGACAATTCTTCGATATTTCTCCACGGATGGCATATCCTCCCATTAGCACTCTTCCATACATCGAGGCCTATCTTAGCAGAAAAAGAAATCGGTTGCTATGGCTCTAACAAGAGGCGGCGGATTCCAGCCCGCGGGAGAGGCTTTTTCAACGGGTGAAGGGATCGTTACACTCAGTTTAGCCTGGCCTGAAAACAAGGTTTTGATAAGAGCCGGCCTGTCCTTATTTCCGCTTACTTCGAAATGATATTGTTGTTTAAAGATTGTATGTTACACTCCGCCCGATGCCGGATGGGATGCGTTGAACAATGTGGTAAAGCGATTTTGTAAACCTGAGCCCTTGCTCTGACAGGTGAGGGAAAAGCTAATCATTGTCCAATTGGAGTGTTGTAGATGTTGGATGCAACCTTGAAAGAAAAGCCCCGGGTTCTCGTTGCCGACGATGATGAGCAAAACAGACTCATGATCAAGAATGTCCTGACTCGCCGCGGCTTTGAAGTCATCGAGGCCCGTGACGGACGGGAAGCCGTGGAACAGGCCGGAATACTCTCTCCCGACGTGATCCTGCTCGATGTTCAGATGCCGGAGCTGGACGGCTTCGGAGCCGCAAGGCAGCTCAGGCAAGGTAGCTTGACCCGATATATCCCCATCGTCATGGTCACGGGGCTAAGCGACGTGGAATCCCGCATTCATGCCCTGGAGGCGGGGGCGGATGATTTCCTCTCCAAGCCGGTGGATATTATGGAGCTTACGATACGGGTGAGATCCCTGGTCAAGGTGAAGGCCTACTACGATCATATGCACAACTATCAGAAAGAGCTGGAGAGCGAGGTTGCAAGAAGAACGGAGCAGCTTCAGCGGACGGCGGATCAACTGCGCGATGCCTTCGATAAGATCAAGGTGGCCTCTCTCGACACCATATACCGCCTCTCCAAGGCTGCTGAGTACAGGGATGACGACACGGGGGCGCACATTCAGCGCATGAGCCGTTATGCGGCCGTGGTGGCCCACAAGATGGGGTTGAACGAAAAGACCGTCGAAGCGATCCTTTATGCAGCTCCCATGCATGACGTGGGAAAGATCGGTATCCCGGATCGTATTCTTCTAAAGCCGGGAAAGCTCGATGGTGATGAGTGGGAGATCATGAAGCAGCATACCGTCATCGGCGCAAAGATCCTCGAAGGCTCTTCGGAGGGGTTTCTCAAGCTGGCCGAAGTAATAGCCTTATCTCATCATGAGAGATGGGACGGCTCCGGCTATCCCCTGGGACAGAAAGGCTCCAGGATTCCCCTCGCGGGGCGCATCACGGCCATCGGCGACGTCTTTGATGCCTTGACCTCGAAAAGGCCCTACAAGGAGGCCTTTTCCGTGGAAAAATCCTTTCAAATCATCAAGGAAGGGCGGGGGACGCATCTCGATCCCAAAGTGGTCGATGCATTTTTCGAGGCACAGGACGAAATTCTGGCTATCAAGGACAGATTTGCCGATCCCGAGACTAATTGATGCCCATATTCAAATGACTAGCATCGCGGCATGATATCGCCGCCTCCTTACGCCCCTGAAATGCCCGGGTGCATAGGGCGGGAAACGATCTTCCAGGATAGAAGAAAAAACCATGGACGTCAGGATTATCAATCCCTTTCTCTCGGCAGCATTACATGTTCTGAAAACGATGGCCGGTATCGAGGCGACACCTGGAAAGCCTTTTGTGAAAAAAGATAAGCATGCTCTTGGCGACGTTTCCGCCATCATCGGGATCTCGGGTGAGGCTCGAGGCTCAATGGCACTCACTTTTTCAGAGTCCTGCATCAAGGCGGTAGTTTCAAAGCTGCTCGGGGTCGAGGTCACCAAGCTCGATGCAGACGTCGAGGACGCCGTAGGCGAGCTGACCAACATGATATGTGGAGACGCGCGCCGCCGCCTCGGCGAGGAAGGGATCTCACTACAGGCGGGTATTCCCACGATTGTCACGGGCAAGGATCATAGCATCAGACACATCAACGACGGCCCATACCTCGCCGTGCCTTTCGAAACATCCTTCGGGGGATTCGTCGTCGAAGTGGCGTTCAGCAAGGACAGGTACACTGCCCCTCAGAAGCGATAATGCTTTTCGACTGGTCGAAATCTACCGCTCATCCAGGATCTTACGGACCACTTCCGCCAGGCGCTTCATGATCAGGGGCTTGGTGATATAGGCACGGATGCCCATTTGCCGGACTTGCTCCGGTGTAACGGATTCGCTGAAGCCGCTGCAGAGGATAACGGGAGCTTCGGGCCGCAGACTCAGGATTTGCTCGGCAAACTGCAGGCCGGTCATGTGAGGCATGGTCTGGTCGGTAATCACGAGATTGAACAACGATCCGGGGGACTGACAACGGAAAGCTTCCAACGCCTCGAGGCTGTCCGTCATGCAAACCACATGATAGCCGAGCCGCTCGAGCATCCGCTTGCCCACCATTGCGAGGGCCGGTTCATCATCGACGAAAAGGATGCGCTCATTGCCTCGAGGGAGGGCCATGACGTCCTCGGGCGCCACCGCCGCGTTGGGCTCCAGCCTCGGGAAAAACACCCGAAAGGTGGTACCCTTTCCCTGTTCGCTCTCCATATCGATGAAGCCACCATGATTTTTCACGATTCCATGGACCACGGCAAGCCCCATTCCAGTCCCCTCACCTTGCCTCTTGGTGGTGAAGAAGGGATCGAAAATCCTCGCCTTGAGGGCTGGATCTATTCCATGGCCGGTATCGGTTACCGTCAGCCCGACATAGGGGCCGGGCTTGATATCCGAATGTAGAGAAACCGCTTCACGATCCAGATCCACATCGGCAAGGCGAACCTCGAGAATTCCCCCCTTTTCCCTCATGGCGTGGGAAGAGTTGGTGCACAGGTTCATCAGCACCTGATGAATCTGCGTCGAGTCGCCGAGTAAAGTACCCGTCGTCGTGATATCCTGCTTGATCTCGATGGTTGACGGCAGGGAAGCCCTCAGCAGCTTGAGAACCTCCTTGACGATGGAGCTGATCTGGAGGGGAATTCGTTGGGGCTCACTCTGGCGGCTAAAGGCAAGGATCTGTTTCACCAGCTCCTTGGCACGGTTGGTGGCCTTGATCACTTCCTCCAGGTTGGCCCGGGAAGGGTTCTCTTCCGGCATGTCCCACATGACCAGTTCCGTGTAGCCCATGACGGCTCCAAGTATATTATTGAAATCATGGGCAATGCCTCCTGCCAGGGTGCCGAGCGCCTCCATTTTTTGAGCCTGTCGCAACCGGACTTCGAGATTTTTATTTTCGGTCACGTCCCAGCAGATGCCGGTCATGCGCACGGGATGGCCTTCATCGTCGCGATGCACAACTCCTCGTGCCGCAATGTGGTGAATACTGCCGTCCGGCCAGACTATGCGGTATTCGATATCGTAGCCGGCAAGCCCCTTCAGAGCGCCGGTCACGGCACTCCGAACGCGCTTGAGGTCCCGCGGGTGGATCATTTTGATGAAGTCTTCGACCTTGCCGGAGAATGCACCGGGCTCGAGGCCGAACAACGGATGGATGTGGTCGTCCCAGACATGGCTGTTCGACAGTATGTCCCAATCCCAAACACCCATGCCCGAGGCCTTCAGGGTCAGGTTCAGTCGCGCCTGTGCCTCCTGGAGCGCGGCCTCGGTCTTTTCGAGGTTGGCTACGTAGCGTCGAATATCCATCGAGTACCGATCCAGCAGGAGATATAGAATCCAGGCGGTGGCAATGACATAAAACCAGCCCTTGAAGGTCTGGAATTGGGTCATCAGCGCCGGGTCCTCGAGGAGTGCCCCCAACAGCGTATCGGAAAGCAGTATCCACAGCCCTCCCATGAGGACGTAGACAGCGATGATTTTAACGCGGACCGATCTCGGTTCACAGAGAGCGCTATTTCTTTCCGAGGAAACCATCCTGGCTCAAATCCCTCCTCTGCGATCTATTGAGAGCTGCATTCGAAAAAGACTCCATCCTCTTTCCGGTCACAGGCTCATGAAAGCCTTGACAACAAACACTATGCCAGTAAATTCTCTCATTTTCAATGGCTTCAAGAACAGATTCTCGTCGGAGAAACCGGGAATAAATAGAGCCACTGTGCCGGAATAAACCACGAAATACACGAAGCGCGCGAAAAAAGCCAAGAATATCATCAGCAGGAAGATCAGGCCTTACAAGGCTGTTCTATTCCCTCTTCGTGTGTTTCGTGTGTTTCGTGTTCTGATCTCACGAAGTCATCTCATCGACGTGTTTGAGGAAAATCTCGACGATATGAGGGTCCAGCTCCGTACCCGAGAGGCTGCGGAGGTGATCCTTTACCTTCTCCACGGGCCATGCCGCACGGTATGGCCGATCAGAGCGCAGGGCATCCCATATATCGACGACGGAAAATACGCGTGCCCCGAGGGGTATCTCCTCTCCCTCGAGCCCTCTGGGGTAGCCGGAGCCGTCCCACTTTTCATGGTGGCAGTAGGGAATATCCACGGCTTGCCGCAAAAACACGATGGGGTGGAGGAGGTCATGGGCGATCTGGGGATGCTTTTTCATCAGCACCCATTCCTCGTCGGTGAGCTTTCCGGGCTTGAGGAGAATAGAGTCCGGAACCCCGAGCTTGCCTATGTCGTGCAGCAGCGCTCCCCGTCTGAAATGCACGATCTCTTCCTCATTCTGTCCCATCAGCCTTGCTATTTCCACCGTCATCTCGGTAACTCGCCTTGAATGTCCCTCGGTTTCCTTGTCGCGGTAATCGAGGGCTCGGGACCAACCCTCGAGCGTACTGTCGTAGGCCATGATCAGCTCGTCGTTGGAGCGCTGGAGCTCACCGAGCAGATTGGCATTATCGATGGCTATGGCGGCCTGTCCGGCGAGAGCCTCGAGGAAATCGAGCCACTCTACGTCCGGGGTGACGGGGTGGCGCTGGAATACCTCGAGTACCCCTATAATGCTGCCCTTTGCCATGAGAGGCGCTCCGAAGTAGGCTCGAAAGCCTTCCTCATTCAAGAAAGGCGGCCGCTCCGGCATTTCCTTATCGAGGGCTGTATCGGGGAGGGCAAGGACCCGACGGGTGTGGGCCACGTGACCGGCGTAAGACTGGCCTCTTCTGATATGAGAATGTCTTATGGCCTCCGTCCTGAATCCCTTGCCCGCGGCGTACTCGAAGACATGGGAATGAGGCCTCTCGATCAGCAGGCATACGGCGTCCGCGTTGAGCTGTGCGACGGCATTTTCCACAAGCACGCCCAGGGTCACCCTAAGGTCGAGGCTGGCGGTAATGGCTATATCTATGGAACGGAGAGCCGCCAGGCGATCCAACTGCTTTTGTATCTTTTCGGCTGCCTTCTTGCGCTCGGTGATGTCCTGCGTCGTGCCGATCGAGCGCAGCGGTCTCCCATCCCGGCCGTAGAACGTCTGGCATTGCTCGTTTACGTACTTGATTCGCCCGTCCGGCATGAGAAGCCTGTGGACGATATTGTAAGGCATTTTGTCTTTCAGCGAGCTCGTATAGGCCTTGTCCACCATCGCCCGGTCTTCCGGATGAACGGTCTCCAGAAAAGCCGCGTAGGTAGCTCCAAATACCTTGGGGTCCATTCCGAATATGCGGTATTCCTCATCGGACCAGGACAATTTGTTATTCACTATGTCCAGCTCCCAACTGCCGATATGAGCCAGACGCTGAGCTTCGTTCAGGCGGGCTTCCCGTTTTATCAGCTCTTCCTCGGCTTTCTTGCGCTCGGTGATGTCCGTGCAGGTGCCGACCCATTCCCGGATAGTGCCGTTTTCCTCCTGTACCGGCACACCCCTAACGGAAAAGTTCCGGTACTCCCCGTCGTAGCGCCGCAGGCGGTACTCGGTTTTGTAGGGAGTGCGCGTTTCGAGCGCATGCAGCCAAATGCGGCGGGTTGGCTCCAGGTCTTCGGGATGCAGGGCATCGCCCCATCCCCACCCCAAGGCTTCCTGATCACTCTGCCCGGTAAAGGAGCTCCACGAAGGTTGATCTTCGAACACTTCCCCTTTCGCGCTGGTGGTCCATACTATCTGTGCCGTGGCAACGACCAGGGATCTATAACGTTTTTCACTCTTCTGAAGAGCTTCCCCCGTCTTCCTGTGCATGGAGATTTCCTGCCGAAGCAGATCGTTGGCATGGGAAAGCTCGGCGGTCCGCTCCTTTACCTTGAGATCCAGCTCGTTATGGGCCTTTTGGAGCTCTTCTTCCGCCAGCTTGCGCTCGCTGATCTCATGACGGAGGAGATCGTTGGACGTCAGCAGCTCGACCGTCCGTTTCCCGACCTGCGCCGACATGTTTCTGAAGGCGTTGAAGAGTACCCCTGTTTCATCGTCCGAACAGTGCCTCAGCTCAACGATGTAGTTACCTTTTTCCAGCTCCCGGGTCGCCAGTGTCAATTCCGAAATGGGCCGGACGATCCGCTTGGTTGTCAGGGCAGAGATAGAGAGTGCCGCAACGACTCCGATCAGTGAAATGAGCAGCCCGAAGCTGAGCAAATTCTCGAGGACGCCATGGAACTCCCCTATCGCCTCCTGATTTTCTTTCGAGAGAGAGAAAGCGGTCCATTCCATGGCCTGGTTGATGACCGTGATCCGCCGGTCGATCCGGTAATCTATGTCGGCCAGCGGCCCGGGCACTTCCGCTCCTCCCCTGAGGAGCGGCAGCATCTCCTGTTCGAACATGCGGATGATGTCGTTGATTGCATCCTTTGCCTCCCTGACCTTGGCATGCTCTTCCGGAGTATCGGCGACTTCGGCTACTTTTTGAAGCTTTGCCAGGTTTATTTTCTTGCTCGCCGCCCAATCCAGCTCCGATTTGGCCATGTCCCGATTGATAACCGCGTTGGCGATAACCATATACATGTCTTCGCCGACATGCTGGGCGTCCGTCGCCAGCTCCATTTCCACCGTGCGCTTTACCGCGTCGTGGTGAAGTTTTTCCAACCTCTGCAAGGATGAAAGGTTGAACCCGAGCAGGGCTACCAACAGCAAGACACAGAAACCGAAGCCGGCGACAAGCTTGTTATGAATGCTTTTTCTCATGGACTTCTCCCATTATCGACCGCTCGGGAAGTGTTTCCCTATCGCCCCCCACTGCGATTTGCAGGATCGACGTTTCGCGGCGGATCTATCGCTATCATGAACCATAATGTGATTCGATATGGCGTACAATGGGGCAAGGACCCTATTTTCCGGAGTGGGGTGATGCTGGAGGGACGTCCCGGTGATGCCTGCACTCGAGCACGAGCTGAGCTTTTCACCGCGGAGACGCGGAGAGCGCAGAGAGAGCGCAGAGGAATTTTATAAGAATTTTAACGATTCTCTCTGCGTTTTCTCCGTGCTCTCCGCGTCTCCGCGGTGAACACAAGAGCCCGGATTATGACCGTTCGAAGTATCCCATCTACAATCTGCCTGCTTCTATTTGATCGAGCTTCTTGAGCGCGGCTTTCACTTCCTCGAATTGCGGGTCCAAAGCGAGGGCTCTCTGTAGATACTTGCGGGCGGTCTTATAGTCTTTCCTCATTACGTAGAGAACTCCCAGGTTGTGGTGCAGGCCCGGATGCTCGGGATGCCTCTTGAGAGCGCTGAGGTAGCATTGCAGGGCTTCATCCGATTTGCCCTGCTGTCGCAGGATCAATCCAAGCCGATTGACCGTTTCCAAATCCGAGGGATTGAAGTCCAGGCTCATCATGTACATCTCTTTTGCGTCCTCGAAAAGCCCGCTTTCGAGAAATACCTGTGCGGTTTTTCTGACGATGGATTCCTTTTCTTTCTCCCCGCTGCGCCTTAGGAGACTCTTGAGGTGCTTCCTGCCTTCCTCTTTTTGTCCTGCTCTCAGCATCAGCTTTCCAAGCATGAAAGTCCTCTCGTTGTCCGTGGGACTCATTTTCTCGATGATCTCCATTGCCTCGACGGCCTTGGCGATATTACCAAGCTTGTGCTGGGCGGTAGCGTAATTCTTGTATGCCGCGATGAAGATCTTGCTGACACCTATCGCTTTTTCAAATTCCGCGGCGGCACCTTCGGCATCCCCTGCCGCCATGAGGCACTCGCCCTTTGCATTGATCCATTTTGCCAGTGAAAGGCGGTTTTCCATTTCCGCCTGCTCGATCAGTGCCAGTGCCTCTTCGGTTGCCCCTTCCTGCTTCAACTGCTCCATATGACGAAAGAGCGTCTCTTCCGGACTTTGGACGCGCTTCAAGAGGGAAATGACCCTCTTTTGCAGGATTTCGTAAGAAAAGGGCTTTACGATGAAGTCATTTGCACCCCATTCTCCAAGTGACGCGGCAATATTAGCCTGTTCGGAGGATGCGGATATCATAAGAAAAGGGATATAACGGTAAAGGGAGTTGGTGCGGCAGCGCTTCAGGAGCTCGATCCCGCTCACTTCCTCCATCTTGATATCACAGATAACCAGGTCATAGATTTCGGAGTCTTCACCTTTGGTTATCTTCCCCCAGGCCTCCTCGCCTCCTTCGGCTTCGTCGATTACGTCGAAATTCCCCATGTGCTGGAGCATTTTCTTGGCAACGGACCGCATGGGCGCCAGATCATCGACAATCAATACGCGCATGGCTGTTTCCCTCCTCATGAGCACTGGCTCGGTTCGCCGGGTAGCTCGGCTCCGCGGCTTCGTGTGAGAATTTTCGCCGGCTCATCCTCTTATAAGTGTGCCATCTTCAGTGAGCAACCCATTTCCGGGCTCGCCACACAGCACTTGCACCTTTTCCAACATGCCGTCAAGGCCGAAAATGTTTTGACATCCTCGGAAGGCTACGATATTTTTGCGAACTTCATATTCACGTATGAGAGGAGAGGGAGAAAGAGGATTATGAGCTTCAACATTGCACAACAAAGCCGCATGTATCGACTGCCGCCTTACGTTTTCGCACAGGTAAACGCTCTGAAAATGGAACGGCGGCGCGCGGGGGACGACATTGTGGATCTCGGGATGGGCAATCCGGATCTCCCCACGCCCAAGCATATCATCGACAAGCTTATCGAGGCGGTCCAAAAGCCGCACAATCACCGATATTCGGCTTCGCGCGGCATTACGAAGCTGAGGGAAGGGATCGCCAACTGGTACAAGAGGCGCTACGACGTCGATATAGACCCCGAAACCGAAACGGTGGTCACCATCGGCGCCAAGGAAGGACTGTCCCACTTGGTCCTCGTTCTCATCAGTCCGGGCGATGTGGTGTTCGCTCCGAATCCCACCTATCCCATTCATCCCTATTCCGCCATTATCGCGGGCGGAGACGTCCGTTCCATTCCCATCGGGCCGGACCGGGACTTCATGGAGGATCTGGAGCACGCCACCAAGCAGACCTGGCCGAGACCGAAGCTGCTGGTAATCTCCTTTCCGCACAATCCGACTACCACCATCGTGGACCTGGAATTCTTCCGCAAGATCGTGGATTTTGCCAAGGAAAACCGCATGATGGTCATTCATGACCTGGCTTATGCCGACCTTACTTTCGACGGCTACAGGGCTCCCAGCTTCCTTCAGATTCCGGGAGCCAAAGAGGTTGGGGTCGAGTTCTTTTCCATGTCCAAAAGCTACAGCATGGCGGGCTGGCGGGTAGGCTTCTGCGTTGGAAACCCGGAAATGATCATGGCTCTCACCCGCATCAAGAGCTACCTGGATTATGGCGTTTTCCAGCCCATTCAGATCGCGGCCACGATCGCTCTCAGTAGTGACCAATCCTGCGTGGATGAAATCGTTTCCGTCTACAAGTCCCGCCGGGACGTTCTCGTGGACGGCCTCAACCGCGTCGGATGGCAGACGGACAAGCCCAAAGGCACCATGTTCGTCTGGTCCCGCATTCCTGAAGCCTTCCGCAAGATGGGCTCCGTCGAGTTTTCCAAGTATTTGATCGAGGAAGCGAAAGTCGCGGTGTCTCCAGGCCTTGGCTTTGGAGAATATGGGGACGAGTACGTACGCTTTGCACTGGTTGAAAACGAAATGCGGACCCGCCAGGCAATTCGCGGGATGCGCCGTGCTTTGAATAAATAACCGCTCAATAAGGGTTTGACCACTGATCGAGGGTGAAATGCGAGCCATTGGAGTAGGGTTGATCGGATGGGGTACGGTGGGCTGCGGTGTCGTTCAGGTGCTGCGGGACAATGCGGACATCATTGAAAACCGGCTGGGAGCCCCCCTCGAGCTTCGGCGCGTGGCGGATGTAGAGCTGGAGCGCCCGCGTCCCGTGGCTGTCCCTCGAGAGATGCTCACGCGCTCCGCCGACGATATCCTGAACGACCCGGACATCGATATCGCCATCGAGCTGATCGGCGGCCTGGGTGTTGCCAAGAGCATCATCATCAAGGCGCTCGAAAAGAAGAAATACGTTGTAACGGCCAACAAGGCCCTGCTTGCCCACGACGGCAACGAGCTCTTCGAAATTGCCCGCCGCAATGGCCGCTCCATCGGCTTCGAGGCGTCCGTCGCAGGGGGAATTCCCTTCATCAAAGCGCTTCGTGAAGGCCTTGCCGGCAACCGGATCGATACCATCTTCGGTATTCTGAACGGTACGGCGAACTACATCCTTACCAGGATGACCGAAAAGGGGCTCTCCTTCGAAGAAGCCCTGGGGGAAGCCCAGGCCAAAGGCTACGCCGAAGCCAACCCCGCCCTCGACATCGAAGGGATCGATACGGCCCACAAGCTCTCCATTGCCGGCGCCATTGCTTTCGGAACGCCCATCCAGTTGGGAAATGTTTTCACGGAGGGCATTTCCAAGATCGATCCCCTGGACATTCAGTTCAGCAGGGAGTTCGGCTACGAGCTCAAGTTGCTGGCCATTGCCCGCAACATCGACAACCGCATCGAGATGCGCGTGCATCCGACCCTCATCCCCCAGGGCCATGTGCTGGCGAGCGTGAGAGGCGCTTACAACGCCGTCCACATTCAGGGCAACGCCGTGGGGAATATCATGCTCTACGGTCTCGGCGCCGGCATGATGCCCACCGGGAGCGCCGTGGTGAGCGACCTGATCGACATAGCACGGGACATCCTGGGCAACACCCCCGGCCGGATTCCTCACCTCTCCAGCCGCCATGAACGGCTGAAGGAAATCCCCATCAAGCCCATTGCCGACGTCAGCACCGGCTACTACTTCCGTTTTGCCGCCGTGGACCGCCCCGGAGTCCTTTCGAAAATCTCCGGCATACTCGGTGAGAATCAAATCAGCGTCGCCGCCGTGATTCAGAAGGGCCGTCAGGAAGAAGGCGCCGTCCCCATCGTCATGCTCACTCATGAAGCCCTCGAGAAAAACGTTCAGAATGCACTGGCCGAAATCGACCGTCTCGACGTGGTTCTGGCGCCGACGCAGCTCATCCGCATAGAGGATCAGGAGACGGAACAGCCTTCCTGAGCGCCGGCCTCGGGAATGCAAGAGCCTGCCCGTTCGCTCCCCATTCAGCAGGTCAATATTGGCGGAGCCCCATTTTTTCGGACCTCATCGTGAGAAAGTCGGAGAGCCATGGAGACGAAGTATATTATTCTGGTGGGTGACGGGATGGGTGACTATCCCCTGGATGAGCTGGGAGGCAAGACCCCTCTGGAAGCTGCCCGGACTCCTCAAATCGATCAATTGCTCGCCAAAGGGCGCATGGGGGTGCTGAGTACCATTCCCGATTCCATGGAACCGGGAAGCGACGTGGCCAACATGAGTCTTCTGGGATATGATCCTAAGAAGTACCATACGGGCCGCTCGCCTATCGAGGCAGCCAGCATGGGCGTTCAACTGAAGCCGGATGAAGTCGCTTTCCGATGCAACCTGGTGACCATCGAAGAAGATGCTGCCGGCATCGCCCGGATGGGAGACTACTCGGCGGGCCATATTTCCACGCCCGAGGCTCATGAGCTGATAGCCGCGCTGCAAAAGGCCGTCGAGGGAAGTCCCCTGCGCCTGTATCCGGGTGTGAGCTACCGTCACCTGCTGGTCTGGTCCGGCGGCCGCCAGGACATGAAGACCACGCCGCCTCACGATATTTCCGGCGAGCCCGTTGCCTCCTATGCGAAAGTCTACGACGGGGTGCCCATCCTCCTTTCGTTCATCCAAAAGGCCGCGGCCATTCTTGCGGACCACCCCGTCAACCGCGGCCGTATCGCGGCAGGAAAGCGTCCCGCCAATTCCGTCTGGCTATGGGGGCAGGGGAAGGCACCTTCCATGCCTGATCTGAAAGAGCGGTTCGGACTTACCGGCGCCATGATCTCCGCCGTGGATCTTCTGAAAGGCCTTGGAGTCTATGCAGGCCTCGAGCCTGTCTCGGTTCCAGGGGCGACGGGCTATCTCGACACCAATTACGCCGGAAAAGTCGAGGCTGCCTTGAAGGCTCTAGAAACGGGACAATTCGTCTACGTTCATATCGAAGCTCCCGATGAAGCCGGGCATGAAGGGAGTCTTCCCAAGAAGATGGAAGCCATCGAAGCCTTCGACGAAAAGGTGGTAGGCCCAATCGTCCTGGGTGCGCAAAGATTCGAGAAAGTGCGCCTTCTCATAGTCACCGATCACTTCACACCCGTTTCCAAGCGTACCCACGTAGTTGATCCGGTCCCTTTCCTGCTCGTGGAGGATCTAAAGGCCCCTGTATCGGGTCAGGCCGGGGAAATTACCTTCTGCGAGCGTACTGCGCGTGATACGGGCCTCAGCCTGCGTGACGGGGTGGAGCTGTTTGAGCTTTTCATCGGCAAACTTTAGGAATTACGGATTGGGAACTGGAAATCCGGAATCAGGAACGCTGGAATTGTGATAGTGGAAGCTAAGATCAGGGTGCTCTATGGTGATACGGATGCCATGGGGCAGGCTTATTATGGGCATTACTTGAAATGGTTTGAAATCGGCCGTACGGAATGGTTTCGCACGTGTGGTACAAGCTATCGGGAAGTGGAAAGCAAGGGAGTCTATCTGCCTGTTGTCGAGGCGCATTGTTCCTACCGGAAGCCGGCCTTTTACGATGACATCATAACCATAGCGACCAGTTTTCAGTTCGCCGGGCCCGCTCGCCTGAGGTTCGACTACGAGCTCTATCGCGATGGGGAGGTCCTGGCGAGCGGCTACACGGTGCACGTCTGCGTGAGCAAGGACCGGAAGGTCTTGAAGCCCCCGGAATATCTCAGGGCTCTGCTCGAGCCGAAGGAACGGACGGATTGAGCTTCGCGTGTCGATGGCCATGAATGCTATATACTATAGCTCAATATTGGCTCGGCTTACGTGCTGAGCTTGTGCAGGTGGAAAAAATGATCATATATCCGGCAATTGACTTGAAAGATGGTCTGTGTGTTCGCCTCATGCAGGGCGACCCGGACCGTGTGACGATCTATGGGAAAGATCCTGCCGCCGTGGCGCAACGCTGGGAACGGGAAGGTGCCCGGTGGCTGCACGTGGTGGATCTGGATGGTGCCTTTTCCAAAACCCCAAAGAACCGTGAAGTCATCGCCTCTATTGTGAAAGCGGTCTCCATTCCGGTGCAGGTGGGCGGTGGAATCCGGCTCATGGAAACCATCGAGGACTACCTGTCTCGAGGCGTCAGAAGGGTGATTCTTGGCACGGTAGCCCTGCGGCAGCCTGAGCTCGTGGAAGAGGCCTGCCGGCGCTACCCGAAGCGCATCGCTCTCGGAATCGATGCCCGCGACGGACAGGTTGCCGTCGAAGGATGGAAAGAGACCAGCAGCACGGACGCTCTCTCCCTGGTACAGTATTTTTCGCGTCTCGAGCTCGGGGCCGTCATCTACACTGACATACACCGGGACGGCATGCAGTCGGGGGTCAACGTCGAGGCGACGCGCAGGCTTCTCGAAGCCACTTCGCTGCCCGTCATCGCCTCGGGAGGCGTGGCAACTCTGGCCGACATCGAAGCCCTGCTGCCTTTGATTCCTCTCGGACTCGACGGCGTCATAACGGGCCGGGCCATCTACAACGGCACACTGAAGCTGGGGGAGGCTCTGGATCTGGTAAAGGCTCATCTCGAGCCGCATGGCTCGGATACAAAAGCAAAGTGAGGGTCGCAATGGAACTACAGCAGCGCATCGAAGAGGCAGTGAAGAGCCTTCCGATCATTTCGATCACCATATTGGCCTTTTTCTTCGGTTTGTCCTTGACGGTTCTCGCCGATGAGGGAATTGCACCTGCCGGGAGCCCATCTATTCAAGAGACAGCCGGTCAGGATACATCCGGCGAGAAGCTACCCGAGGAGAATCCACCTGCCGAGAGCGCAAAACCGGAGGCGGCCGAAAAGAGCGTTTTAGGAAGTGTGCCCGTCGATCCGGCCGTTTTGGCAGGTGGAACAGTGGCCAAACTGCCGAAGCTGCCCCACGCGTCCATGCAGGAATTCGTGAAGTACATGAAAAATGAGCGCAAGGAAGACGAGAAGTTTCTCGAGCTTCGATACAAGCGTGGCAACAGCTTGATTCGGAACAAGGATCTTTACCGGGAGAAAGAGATCCGGGCATTCCTGATGACTCCCCGTGAGAAGTTTTGCAGAAAGTGGAATCTCAAGCGTGCCTATGACCATGCGTTCCTCGATATCGGGCACGGGGTGACCATTTCGGGGCCCCACCTGGTGGGACGCATGACCTCAGCCATCGACGTGCAGCCGACGGACAGGGTGCTCGAAATCGGAACGGGCTCAGGCTATCAGTCGGCCGTGCTTTCTTATCTTACGGATCAGGTCTTTACCATCGAGATCATCGAAGCCCTGGCCGGCGATACGGATAAGCTCTACACGGAGCTCGCCGGCTCCGGCTACCCCGAATACGCGAAGATCAAGCGCAAGGCCGATGACGGCTACTATGGCTGGGAAGAATTCGCTCCGTTCGACAAGATCATCGTGACCTGCGGCATCGACCACATCCCGCCTCCGCTGCTGAAGCAACTGAAAATCGGCGGAATCATGGTGATCCCGGTCGGCCCGCCCGGCGCTCAGATTCTGTTGAAAGTCACCAAGAATAAGGATGAAGAAGGAAACTTCGTCATCGCTCGTGAGGACATCTACCACGGCCGCAAGAAAGTCCCCTTCGTCCCGTTCACGACCAAAGAAGGCGGCACCCACTTCAAATGATGCAGACGATCACCCCGGACGAACACGACCCGCTGTCTCTTTCCACCTGCCTCGCGGTGGCGCTCGTATCGGGCGCCATCATTGCTTACGAGCTTTTCGTGATGCGGGTCTTTGCCAACGGAGGCTGGTCTCATTTCGGCTCGACGGTGATCAGCATCGCCATGTTCGGCTTCGGCTTCTACAGCACTGCCCTGTGCATCTGGAAAGAATATTTCAAGAAACGGCTGCGCCCGTGGGTGAGCGCGTCTCTTCTACTGCTCGGGCCCGCCATGGCCATCGCCAATTCGGGGGCACAGAAGGTGCCCTTCAATCCCATATTTCTGGTATCCGATCCAGCGCAGAAGTACTACCTGGCCGCTTACTTCCTGCTCTACTTCCTTCCCTTTCTCCTGGGGGCCATGTTTCTGGGATTGTTTTTTCTGATGGGCCAGAGGGATTTCGGAAAAGCCTACTTCGCCAATATGACGGGCTCCGGTATAGGGGGCATGGCTATTTTCGGCGGCATGTATTGCCTGCTGCCGGAGCGGCTTTTTCTGATTCCGGTCCTGTTGTGGGTTTGTGGGGCGGTGCTGTGGCTCAAGAGCCGCGGAAGCAGGAAGGAGCTCGCTCTGCTGGCCGTATCGGCGCTCCTTACGGCGGCGGTGGGGCTGTATTTCCCACAAATCAACGTGTCTCAGTACAAGGGAGTGAGCTACGCGCGGAATTTCCCTGACGCCCATAGAGTCTACGAGAGCGCAAGTCCGTTCGGATATCTGGAAGTGTACTCGAGCTCGTATTTCCATTTTGCTCCCGGTCTGAGCGACGTCGCGATGCTCTATCTCGACAAGATGCCCGAGAAGGCCTACCTCGGTATGTACATCGATGGAGACGGGCCCGTCGGCCTCATGAAAAAGCTCTCCGAGAGCGAGGCCGAGTACCTCGAGTTCCTGCCGATGTCCATGCCTTACCTGCTGAAGAAGGCAGCCGAAGTGCTCGTGATGCAGTTCGGAGGAGGCATATCCACCAATGTCGCTTTGGACATGGGAGCCAGGCACGTCACCGTGGCCGAAGGAAATCCCATGGTCATCGAAGCGCTTCGGGACCGTAATTTTGTCTCACGATTCACCGGGGCGGTTCTCGAAAATCCCAAGGTTCGGCTGATTCAAAACGAGGGCAGAATCTATGTAGGGCAGACGGAGGAGAAATTCGACGTCATAGATCTCAGCCTGGCCGATTCCACCGGGCTTTCCATGTCGGGAGGCTCCTCAATCTACGAGAAATACACCTACACGAAGGAAACATTTCTATCTTGCATGCGGGCGCTCCGGAAAGACGGCCTGCTTGCCGTTACCGTGTGGAACAAGGAAGATCCCCCGAAATCCACGCTGAAGCTCATGAACACCCTCATACGAGCCGCCGGGGATGCTCGGAATACCAAAGATGTCCGCGATGCCGGAAATGTCCGCGAACCGTCCGAGGGACCGGATGAAATCCGCCATGACTTCTTCATTGCCCACACCTACCTGTCCACGCTGACCGTCTTGTACAAGAAGGGCGGCTTCTCGGACGATGAAGTCCTCAGACTGCGGAAATACTGCAAGCGGATGAGCTTCGAGACGATCTATTTCCCCGGCTGCCCAGCCCCCAAGGGAAGTCTCGACCGTCTGTTCGGAGCTTATGTAAACGCCTACTTCGCTCCTCAGGAAAATGAGGCTCTCGGTGAAGAAGTGGACATGTCGGCGGGGAGTCTCTACCGGCACGTGGTCGAGCGCTTCCTTTCCGGCGACTTCAAGAGTGTCGAAAAGGGATACGTGTTCAACGTGGATGCTCTCACCAACGATCGGCCCTACTTTGCAGGCTTCGTCAAGTTTCCCGACATCCCCCGCTTTGTGGACAAGCTCGAAGCCATATCCGATGAATGGGGCTACTTGCTTCTGTGGGCTACGTTACTTCTGTCCGTTCTCTTCGGACTGGCCCTCATGCTTCTTCCGTTGATTTTCGGGAGCAAGGCGTTTTTCTCGCGCCGCAGCGGGAAGCTGAGCGTCATTCTCTATTTTCTATGTCTGGGGGTAGGGTACATCCTCGTTGAAATAGGCATGATCGGTAAAACCGTTCTTTGCCTTGGAAACGCTACGGTCTCCGTAGCCGTGCTGGTGACGGGGATGCTTGTTTTTTCGGGGCTTGGAAGCTACGCTTCCGGCAGGTTCGCTTCAAGGGCGGGCAGCACCATGATCGTGGTATGCAGCTCTTTGGCCGTCGTTTTGTTTCTTTATGCTTTTTCCCTGGATCGCTTGTTTGAGCTGGCAGGGTCATGGCCCTATGCGGCACGGATTTTGTTCTGCCTGCTGCTCCTGTTTCCGCCGGCCTTTCTGATGGGCTTTCCTTTCGCCATTGGAATGGTCACGCTTTCCCGTCTTCAAAAGGAGCGTTTCTTCGTCTGGGCCTGGGGGATCAACGGGTCTTTTTCCGTGGCAGGCTCCGTTCTGGCGCCGGTCATTGCCGTCAGCTTCGGTCTTTCGACGGTTATCGTCATTTCGGCCTTGCTGTATCTCGTTGCACTCCCATCGTTCTTTCGCCTCCGCATGCCGGAGCGACAAGCCGGCTGAACGGACCGGGCCGGTTCAAGAAAGGAGGATGCATATGGAAGCTCCGGTGCTTGAGAGCCGTGCCGTCATGGGAGTTTTCCTCATTGTAGCAGGCCTTTGTTTGCTGTTGGCCATGCCGGGGGACGTGAAGGCCGCCCTGCCGGAGGGCACCGGAGTGGCTGAAATCGAGCGGCGGATCGTGAATCAAAATCGAATGGGCAAGACTCACCTCCGGGGCGTCGTTGTGGATTCCAACACTCCCTACGCGACGTTTGTCCACGAGCTCAAGATGGCTCCCTTTCCCTACGCGGGGAAATATGCGGATACGCGAACCGATTTTTTCGACACGATCGACCCTGAAACCCATGAGCGTTTCCACACCAACCGACTCGGCGAGCGCTATTCGGAGCGCGATCACTATAGCGATTCCAGTGTTCTCTTTCATATTCCGTCCCATTTCAATCCCCGAAAACCCTTCAAGATAGTCGTATTCTTTCATGGCAATGGAACGGACGTCCGGAAGACAGTTGCCGATTATCACCTTACCGAACAAATCGATGCCTCGGAGAGAAACGTTATCCTGGTGGTGCCGCAGCTTGCAAGGAACGCGGCGGATTCGAGTCCTGGAAAGCTCTTCAGGAAAGGCGCTTTCAACTCCCTCATGCATGAAGCCGCTCATGTGCTGGCCTCAAAACTGGGCAAGAGCTGCCTCGAGGGCCTTGAAAACGCCCCAATCATCCTGGCTGCGTTCAGCGGCGGATACAAATCCGTTGCCTACGTTCTGGATCGCGGAGGAGTCAGCCCGCGCATCCGGGGAGTGCTTCTCCTGGATGCTCTCTATGACGATATGGATAAGTTCGTGAGATGGATCACCAAAAACGCTCGAAGAAGTTTTTTTGCGGATATCTATACGGAAGGCTCCGGTGAAGAAAACACCACGCTTCTCGCTGCCGAGCTTCGCGGGCATCACATTCCTTTCAAACGGGAATGGCCCGCGAAGATATCCAAAGGGGACATCCTTCTTATTCAGAGCTTCGCCGGCCACCTGGCCGTCCCCGTCCAGGGCCCGCCCGCTGACCCTCTGACGAAGCTCCTCCTCGGCCTAAGCTTCTGATTTGCCGGCTTCTACGTTGGTTATGGCCATGGCTGTCGGGGCGGAATCCTGTTCGGGCGGGAGCTCAACGATGCTGAACCAATACTTTTCGATCAGTTGAACGACTTCGAGCAGCTCTTCGAACGAGACCGGCTTGGTGATGAACGAGCTTGCCCCCGATTCGTAGCAGAGGTGGATATCCTCTTGTTCTTTCGAGGTCGTCAGTATCACGACGGGAATGGTCTTAAGGAAGGGATCGGACTTGATTTCACGCAGGGCCTCACGACCGTCTTTCCTGGGCATGTTGAGATCCAGGAGAATGATAGCGGGACGGGGCGAATGAGCACAGTCCGCATACGCGCCTCGACGATGGAGATAGCTCATCAGCTCTTCCCCGTCCTTGACGAATCGGATATCGTTCAGCAATTGGTTTTCTCTAAAGGCCTCTTTCACAAGCAGGCAGTCGTCTGCATCATCATCCGCCATGAGGATCGTACTAGATTTCCCTTGATGCGCCATCACCGGCCCCCTCTTTGAATATATCGGTCTACAGCACTCGTGGCTCTGAATGTTACCCGGTATCGAGACGCCCCTGCGTCCGCCCCCCACCCTGCGAGAGAATAGAAAAGCCACTTGTTGATCAGCTTGTATCTTTAGCATGAAAATCATTGAAGATTAAGTGAGGTGGACATAGTATTTTACGCTGAAAAGAACTGTATTTCGAGGGTGCGCCCCTCCCTTTCAGGAGTGACGCAATTCGGTTTCAAGTTGCGGTCGGTCACTCGTTCGTTGGTGGAAAACCTGGCATTGTTCAGAAACCCCTTTCTTTCTCTGCGACAAGGACATCATATCATGACGAAGCTCCTTTACAGATTGACATCCCCGGCGGCTCTGCTGTTGAAAGCCCTTTCAGCCACATATCGCATCGAAGTCATGAACGAAGATATCGACGAGGCGATATATGAAAGAGGCGAGGTACCTATCTACTGTGCCTGGCATCAGCGGTTGTTTGCGGTAATCACTTTCATGCCGCATAGGCACCCAGTCGGCATCATGATCAGTCAAAGTGATGATGGAGAGCTCATCTCGAGGATTGTCGAGAGACTCGGCTGGCGGACGGCACGCGGGTCTTCGACGCGAGGCGGGAAAGAAGCTTTCAGGGCGCTACTGAAGTTTATCCAGGAGGGATGTTCCATCGGACATATTGTGGACGGCCCCAGGGGGCCCTTTGGTCAAATCAAGCCGGGTCTGCTGAAACTTGCCCAATTCACCGGCATGCCCATAGTCCCCTTCATACTTTCTCCGGAAAAGACCTGGGCTTTTAACAGTTGGGACCGGTTCATGGTTCCCAAGCCATTCTCGAGAATCCTTATTCGTTTCGACCAGGCAATCTATGTCCCGAGGCGCATTGACCCGGACAGGCTCGAGGAGCTGAGAAAGTACGTTGAAGAAAGAATGCGAAGACTTTATGAGGAAGCGGATACAAAGTGGAAGTGAGCGTGTTTATGCAATCGATCGTTGTTCAATAACCGTTCAAGGTTCAATCTTGGACGATTGTTTACCGGTTGGCACTTAAGTGGGTTATGGTGAAGATAAAGATAGTAATATCAAGAAAATGCTCTATGTGAGATTTGCTTTTCGAGAATGTCTATTGTCTAATATTTGGGATTCGGATAAAATATGAGCGCCTGTGCATGGAAGACTGGGTATTGAGTAAATGATTGAAAATGCACGGCGATTCGTATCGGCTGCATAGAGCTTTCTTAGCGTACGGTAGTTGTAAAGGTACAACTAGGAGAAGGCGCTTGGCGAATTGAAAGAGAATGATATTGTTCAGTATGGTGAGACATAAGACATCACTTTGAAAAAGATGGCTCTCATAAAAAGGACTGCAGTGAATAATCCTGCTGAAAGATAAGAGAGATGATTAGAACGATTCGGTCACGGACAAGAGCTATTCCGGTTCGCACACTTTCAACCTAAGCAGGAGCTCCTATGATAAGAGTTGTGTTTGCGGTATGTTTGACCATCTCGCTCTCTTTGGCGGCGGGCCAGGCCGGCCCGCTGTTTGCCCGGGAAACGGCCGCCCAGAATGCACGGTGCCTCACCATCACTTCCAAAGCCTCCCGCATACACCTCGGAAGCATCGACTCGTTCGACATTACTGAAGGAGGGGTCCAGGGAGCCAAGTATCTCCTGAATGCCCTGAATAACAAAGATGCTAATTCCGCGGCCGAGGCGCTCGACGTCTACAAAAGGATAATTCCCGGCGAGAACTTCGGCGGAGAGTATACTGCGCTGCTTTGGTTTTGCGCATATCTTACGGCTTCAGAAGAAGACAGGAAGGGCTTCCTCGAGGACCCTTACATTGATAGCTTTTTCCACTTCTTCGCCGACCAGGATTTCGCGGTCTTGAAGGAATACCTCAAGCGCAAATACCATCTGGACAAGCTCGGAGATGAAGAAACCCGGAGCGGGGCTCAGCGTGCGGCTTTTCTCGAGGATTTTATCCTTTTCAACAATCCCAACCGTGAACTGTGGGAAAAGACCAGTAAAATCATCGAAGTCCTCAACGTGAAGCCCGGCTACTCAATTGCCGATATCGGCAGCGGGCCGGGATACTACACTTTCAAGTTCTCGGAGATGGTCGGAGAAAAGGGTAAAGTCTATGCAATAGACAACAACAGGCGACACAACCGGTACGTGACCGATCTCGCTCGAAAGCGAGGCATCGACAACATCGAAGTCATAATGCCGCCTCTGGACGGAATCGGCCTCGATGAAAAGCCCAAGGTCGATCTCGCTTTTATGTGCTCGCTCTATCACATCATCTACACAACCTTTGCGGAACCGAAAAAGGACGCCTTCGTCAACAGCATCAAGAAGTCTCTCAAACCGGACGGCTCTCTTGTGATCGTCGACAACGCCTTCCTGGACGATAGCGGCTTGCCGTACCACGGCCCGTACATCCACAAGGATCTCATCATAAGCCAGCTCGAACATTATGGGTTTCGTTTGACCGAAGCCCATCAGTTCATCCCGCAGCGCTATATCCTGATATTCAAGCTGGACGCCAACGCAGGGACCTCGAGCGCGGCATCCGAAGTCCCGGGCTCCGTCCCCGGTTGTACGCAGCCCGACTCCATTCCTCTGACCTCGAAGGCCTCGCTCCTTCATATCCAGAATCATAGCGAGCCTGACGTGACGCCTGGCGGAATCGAAGCCGCCAAGCTATTCCACGCAGCCCTCGAGAGCAAGGACAAGAAGACGGCCAAAGAGGCGGCCGAGCTCTATAAAAGACTGATACCAAAAGAAAAATTCGGCGATGAATACAGCGCCTTTCAGTGGTTTGCCGAGTATCTCCAGGCGTCGGACAAAGAAAGGAAAGTCTTTCTGAAAGACAGGCTGGTCAACGAATATTTCCACCTGTTGGCTGATAACGATTTCGCGGTCTTGAAGAAATATGTAAAGAGCAGGTATGAGCTCGGCACGGAGAACAGACAAGAGGATGAGGCCGATTCCTATGATACGGGCGCACCGCTCTCTTTTGCGTTGAGAAGCGAGCTGGGCATCAAGCCGAGGGATCTCGGCGATGCCGCCACTTCGGGCGGAGCCGGAGAAAAGGCTAAAGAACAGGCGCGTGGTGACACAGGGGAAAAACAGAAGGTTCCCGACGTGGCTCAGGAGGACATAGTATTTTGGAGGGATTTCATTTTGTTCAATAATCCCAACCGCGAGCAGTGGGAGAAAACGAGCGGCATCATTAAATCCATGAACCTGAAGCAGGGAAAAGTCATTGCAGACATCGGAAGCGGCCCTGGTTACTACAGCTTCAAGTTTTCGGAAATAGTCGGCCGAAAAGGCCTGGTGTACGCGGTCGATACCAATGAAAGACATACCAAGTATATCTCCGGGCTGGTCGAGAAGTACAAAATACCCAATATCAAGACGGTTCTTTCGCGTCTTGACGACGTCAGCCTGCCTGCCGACAGCATCGACGTAGCGTACATGTGCTCCCTCTATGACATTATCTATGCCACGTCGCTCGAAACGGTGAAAGATAAATTCGTTCAGAGCCTCAGAAAGGCACTGAGGAAGAACGGTACTTTGATAATAGCCGACAATGATCTGGTAGGGCCGGATACGTTGCCTTATCACGGGCCATATATCGCCAGGGAATTGATCATAGCGCAATTGAAGTACTATGGCTTTCATTTCGTGAAGCAATATCAATTCATTCCCCAGCGGTATGTATTGATATTCCAAAAGGAGTAATCAAAAAGAATAGCGTAACTTTGAGTTAGGGGGAATCTCTTGAAAAACTGTAACTCAAATTGGGGAGGTTACACAAATGTTTGATATTGTTGAGCTTGGAAAGAGTGGAATCCTACGGCTTCTGAAGGCTGAAGGCAAACTGCAGCAGCAGTTATTTGCGGAGGCCAGAAGAATCAGATATGAAATCTGGGGAGATGAAGTCTTTTTCAGAGGTGCGATTGAAATCTCCAATCATTGTCAGAAGAATTGCAATTATTGCGCAATGCGCTGCACAAACAAGAACGTCGAAAGATACAGGTTGACCTCTGAGCAGATTCTGTCCGTTGCCGAGGAAATCAGGAAGCTGAATATCACGAAAGTCTTTCTGCAGTCCGGGCAGGACCCCGAGATGGACAGGGTCATTCATGAGGTGCTGCCGCAGTTGAAAAAGGATTTGAACCTGGAGATCATTTTGTGCGTCGGTGAAAGATCCAGAGCGGACTATGAGAAATTTCACGAGCTCGGAGCCGATGGCTACGTGGTGAAATTCGAGACCTCGGATGCCGCTCTTTACAAAGAGCTGGCTCACACCAGCTCTGCACAAAGATTGCAGTGTATCCGCTGGATAAAGGAAGTGGGAATGAAGGCCGGCACCGGCAATATGGTGGGATTGCCGAATCAGACCCTGGAAAGCATTGCGGATGATATTTTGCTCGCCGTCGAGCTGGAGTCGGATTTTGCAAGTGTCTCTCCATTCATCGCCAATCAGGATACGCCCCTGGAGCATCTGCCCTATGGGGATATCAATGTAACCTGGAACACGATGGCGCTCCTGAGAATAGGCCTCGAGAAAGCCCTCATTCCGACCGTGAGCGCCCTGGAAAAAATCCGGGTCGGAGGGCAGCTCATGGGATTCCATGCAGGCGCCAACGTGATAACGGTCAATTTCACGCCCGTGCAATACAGACAAAAGTACCCCATCTATGCCAAGAAGCGCTTCATCGTGTCGTTGGAGCACGCAATCGATACTATAAAGCAGGCAGGGCTCAAGACAAATGTATGCCTCGGAGCCTTGACCGATCCGTGTCTGACTGGGATTGGCCCCGCGGAAAAGGAAGCAGAGCGCTCAGCCGTCGGCTTTTAACTTGTGGTGGAAGGAAGAAAACGTGACGGATAATCCCCGGCTATACTACGAGGTTCTCGGATGTGCCGCGGCTTTGGGCTCCGCACTGTCCTGGGCGGTGGGGTCCATTTTGTTTCGCAAGGTGGGAGAGGCCGCTTCGCCCGTGGGCATGAATCTCGGCAAGTGCATCCTTGGTACCATTTATCTGGGGATCGTTCTGTTGCCGACCGGCCATGAAGCGATTGATACCCGCTCACTCCTGGTTCTCGTGGTTAGCGGCCTTCTTGGAATCGCCCTTGGAGACACATTTTTCTTCAAGGCCCTGGTAAATCTCGGGCCTCGCCTGACGGTTCTGCTGGGAACGCTCGGACCTCTAATGACGGTTGCCATGGCGATGATCCTTTTCAAAGAGCGACTTTCCGTGTTTGGCTGGGCAGGGGCCATTCTTACCCTTGCAGGGGTTAACCTGGTGCTCTGGGAGGATACGCCTTCCGAAGTGGGAGGCAAGCGAAAGTGGATAATCGGAGTTATCTATGCCCTGCTGGCGGCAGTGTGTATGTCCCTGGGGATCATTTCGGCCAAGATCGGAGTAGGGGAATCATCCGCCCTGGAGGCGACCTTTATTCGCATCCTTGCCGCGGGCTCCGGTCTGGCTGTTTGGGGATGCGTCAGCCGGCAACTGGGCAACTGGTTGACTCCTTTTAAAGATCCAACCCTGCTCAAGTTGATTTCCGTCGCCGTCCTGGTGGTGATGTTCGGCGGATTCTGGCTTTCGCTCGTTGCCTTGCAGTACATCGACGTTTCCGTGGCTACGATCCTCAACTCCACGGAGCCTTTGTTCATAGTACCGCTGGTAGGAATTGTCCTCAAAGAAAAAGTAACGGTTCGCGGTATCGTAGGCGCTCTTGTTGCGGTAGTTGGAGTTGCACTTGTCTTCAGAGGATAGAGATCTATATGAAGGTTACGCATTTTTTGTTGTAACCTATCGAGAGAAGGACTGTTTTGATGGAAGATAACAAATATTCCGCCCCAAAGATCGCTGGAGTGCTGTTGTTGGCTATAGCCGCCGCGCTCAGTACGTTCCTCAGCTACAGGGCGTACGCCATATCACGACAGCTTGAAGAGGCGAGTAGACATTCATTCCAGGCCTTGCAAAAAGAGGTAACGCTGCTCAATACCCAGGTAGCGAGCCTCACCAGCCGTGTGGCAATGGCGGCGCAAGGACGAGCCCCTTCCCCCTACTTGCATAGCGGCATTGACAACGATATTCCGCTGGATACCGCTAGTATTCAGAACGGACCGCCTCCGCAGGGGAGCGCTCCGAACAAATTCGATCGAGGTATCGCTGAGCATGGCGATGCGAGGGGTGCCGGAAACGGCGGATCGAAGGATGTCAGCGCCTACGTCAAGAATCTGCAGGAGAAGAGGAGCTCGCTTATCCGTACTGATTCAGAGCGCTACGGTAAGGAGCTGGCCGCGCTGTACAAGGCCGTGCAAGCCGGTGGAGACCCGAAGAAGAGCAAGGATGGCGACCGGGCTTTTTCGCAAATGGTCCAGCAATATCCCGAGGCTTACACCACCGCCGTGGCGACCGGTGAACGGGCGTTGCAGTCGGCTTTGAACGGCAACACCGGGGACGTTGAGAACTACTATAACATGTTGCTCGCAAACCAGTATTCTTCCTCGGTAATCACCGATCTCGGCGTGGAGGCGCTGCCCTCGATCATGGGCTACCTTGCCTCCCAGTACATTCAGAACGGGCGCGTCGTGGAAGCCGAATCATTGCTACAGGGGCTTGAAGGCAACTACGATCAGACCCTCATCGCCGTTCCCGGTCCGCGCGGTGAGCCGGAATGGCGCAAGGTATCGGAAGTTGTACAGGGAATGCGCCAACAGATGACGGCCGGAGCCGGACACTGATCCTCATCCTTGTGGGTGGGGTTGAAGCTTCTGCTGGTTGTGCAGAGGTACATAAATCTTGCTCTTAACTTTATTGTTTACGAGGGAGTAATTGTGATGAAGTCGGATCTCATTCCATCCGCGGAAGAAAGGCTTAGAGAATTCAAGGAGCTACAGAAAGCGGGCCTTATTTGCCTTGATGGGGATTTCCTGCCTTCTGTCCACTATCCTCCGATCACGATGTATCCGCCCATTAGCCAGGAGGCTTTGTTCGAAGGATACGAAAATCCCGAAGACAAAAAGTTCAGCATTTATGCGCATATCCCCTTTTGCAAGAAATGCTGTACCTTCTGTCATTATCCCAACAAGTACGGGGACCGGCACGAAGAAGAAAAAGATCACTACCTGGGGGTACTGGAAAAAGAGCTCGACATCTACCTCCGCGTTCTGGGCCTGGAAAAGATCCTGGCCCGTTCCATCCTCATTGGAGGCGGGACTCCAACCTTCCTGACGCCGGCTCAAATAGAGAGGTTTCTGCACTTCTTTACCTCGAGAGTCGATTTGACCCATTGCACTCAGTTCAACTATGATGTGGACCCTCAAACCATCATCGGCCCGGAAGGAATAGAGAGGCTCGAGATCATGAAATCCTATGGTGTAGATCGCCTCACCATCGGGATTCAGTCCCTGGACGATGCAATTCTGGACAGGATGAATCGTCACCACTCCGCCAAGGAAGCGATAGAATCGGTCAATGTAGCCAAGGAAATGGGGTTTCAGCTCAACATTGAATTTATCTACGGGCATCCGGGCCAGAGCTTCGAAAGCTGGGTCAGAGACATGGAATTGGCCGTAGCGCTCGGGGTCGAGGAGATCCAGATCTATCGCATAAAGATCATCCCGTACGGAGACAAAACAGGTGTGATCACGAAAGAGTTTGCCAAGGGAGAGAGGGACTTCGTTCCAATCGAAGAGGTTTTCCGGATGAAGCAGGCGGCGGTCTCGATTTTGGCTCAGAATGGATATTACGAGAATCTCAGGCGAGTGTACAGTAAGGAGCGCAAGCACTATTCCCACTACGCCCACGACCAGTGTTGCAACCTCTTCGATCAGATCGGCCTGGGCCTCAGTGCCTTCAGCAGCCTCAGGGACCGCTTCGGCTTGAATACACAGTACTTCGAAGAATACTACCGGTCGATAGAGCAGGGAAAATTGCCTCTCAATCGAGGGCTGGTAAGAAGTTTGGACGACCAGTTGCGGTGGCACATCATTCTGCCACTGAAGAATCGAGACGTGCTCAAGAAGCAATTTAAGGAAAGAACCGGAGTATCCCTCGATGAAGTCTTTCGCGGCAAGATCGAAAAACTAAAGAAATACGACCTGGTTCGAGAGAATGACAAGAAGCTGGAATTGACGGACCGGGGCGGGTTCTTTGCCGATGAAGTGTGTCAGGTATTTCACCATCCGCGCTATATGCCTTTTCCTCAAACGGCGTACAGTGACGGCGAGCTGAATCCTCACTTGATCTGAGCACCGGGATACGAGCACAGACTGTGGGAGTGGCTTGTAGCCGCGATGGAGGAAGGGAGCATCCTGCTCTTGAAAAAATCGCGGCTACAAGCCATGCCTTACCAAGGTGTAGTGTTTCTTGCTCAAATCCATACCGAGCCATTTTTCCAGTTTCAGCAAAAACCTGTGCTTCTTTTCTCTCGACGTCAATCGATGGCTCGGGTCCGCCCGAAACAGTCCCTCGGAGGGGGGAAGCCATTCCTGTACAGCCTTCGGATGGGTACCTTTGAATTCCTTCAGTATCCGTGGATCGATCTCGGCATAGATGACCTCTTGATGCTCTTTATTCCAATAACGTTGTACCTGCCTGGATTTCAGGTTCATCTGGGCCTGAGACCTCACCCAGCCGTAATGGTACATTGTGGCACCGGTTGGAGCGGCTTTGGGATATCTTCCGATTTTATTCTTTTCGAGGACCAGCCAGAACAGCCCGTCAGGGGCGTAGGAGCGAACTGAATTCTTGATGATTCTCGGTGCATTGCGATACCAGCCCGGAGAGTGGAGAACTGTGTCGGCATTGCCGTAGAAATGGAGGTATTCGAAGAGAAGTGCTTCCACTTCGTCGTCATCCAGATATCGTTCCATGGCGTCCCTAATCTTGCCCAAATCTTCCTCGTGAACGACTTCATCTCCTTCGATATAGAACGCCCAATCTCCCGTGCAGTTGAATTGGGCTATCATCTTCTGCTGCCCGTACACATATCCCTTTGTTTTAATACGATCATTCCATGATGATTCAACAATCCGCACCTTCCCGCTATCGATCTCATGCACTGCCTGAAGGGTTTCATCCTCACAGACACCGACGTTGACAATGAATTCATCACAGATGGGCAGGACGGACCTGATCGACTCCACGAAGGGAAATCCCAGCATTATTCCATTTCTTATGAATGTGAAACCGCTTACTTTCATAGTTTTCCAGCGTTTGTTATCGACAATCCAGATATTTGTCCAGGCCGTTTTGACACCGGGTAATCTTTTGTTCAATAGCGTTTCGAAGCATTTCATCGTTCCGTTGCAGCGAGCTTCTGGAATGCTGAGGATGGTAGAGATGATACGCGATGGCTCTGAATTTGATGTTCTGCCGGGAGATACCATGGTTTAGCAACCTGACCGCAAACTCGCTGTCCTCACGCCCCCATCCCTCGAAATCTTCATTGAATCCATTTACTGCAATAGCATCTTTTTTCCAGAAAGCAAAATTGCAGGTTCGGATTCCCCTGAGAACATTTTTCCGACGGGAGAACAGTCTGGAAAGGATGTTCGAGTGGAGGGTGTTTTTTCGATTTCCGAGGCCCGATTCAAAGGGAAAGATCCTCAGTTGTTGCTCCTGGATCACTCGAGCAGTCTTTTGAGCTGACAGAAGAGCCCTCGATCCCTGGGAAAAAAATCCCGGCCTTGCCATTTCCCCATGGTCCCGAACAAAGCGGTGATGCAAAAGCATATCCCCATCCACGAAGATGATGTATGTCCCGCTCGCTCTCGCCATGGCCTTGTTCCTGCTCTTCGCTGCTCGAAACCCCTTGTCTTCCTGCCAGACATGGATGAGGGGAATTGGGGCTATGATCGAGATCCTTTGGATCGTTTCGGCTGTTTCATTATCCGATCCATCATCGGCAACAATGATCTCATCGGGGAGCTCAGTCTGTCTCAGGGCACTGAGGAGGACCAGCTCCAGTGCTTCCTTTCTGTTGAAAGTGGTTAAAATGAGAGACGTGGTCACTACGGATTACCCTTTCTCGCACCACATCGCTTCATTCTGCAATTCCAGCAGCTTGGCATATTTAAAGTAAGTTCCGCCCGCCTTGGTGGTTGCAATGACGAAACCATCCAGGCCTTCCAAAAAACCCAGCTTCAGGACGTAAGTTTTAATGAACATGGCGATCCCGTGAAGGAAGGGAGTCGAAACGTTCGCTCTCTTGCCCCGGTCCCAAAGCTCTCGAGCCATGTCCGTGGATCGGTCGTTCAATACTCTGAGCATGTCATGATAGTTTGAAAAACTGAAGTGCTCGATACAGGCTTCCGATTTACTTACCGTGCCCTCCGTCACCCAGCGCTCATGGATAATCTGATGATATCCGCCTTTACTCTTTCTCACGAGTCGGATGATTTCATCCGGCCACCAATCACAGTGTTTGATCCACTTGCCGTGAAAGAAGTTTTTCCTCGGTAATTTGTAAGCATCGGCAGAATCAGCGGCGCCGACAATCCTGGCTATTTCCTCTCTGCCGGCCTGAGCTATTCTTTCATCCGCATCGAGGATCAGCACCCAATCGTGGACGCATTTGGCCACGGCGCTGTTCTTTTGCGGGCCGTATCCTTTCCAGTCTTCCACAAAGACCCGACAGCCGGCAGTCCGTGCAATTTCCAGGGTTCTATCTGTACTGCCCGAATCCACGATGATGATATCGTCGGCGAAGGCCACACTCTCGAGGCACCCGCCGATTCGCTTTTCTTCATTCTTTGTGATGATTGCAACAGACAAAAGGATCTTGGATTCCATCCTCATCGCTTTCTATCCGCGGGCGCGGCTACGGCAGGCCTGCCGTCGTAATCTTTGTAGAAAATTCCGCTGAAGGTGCAAAACATAAGAGACGTGAAGTGTACCATGAGATAAGACTCACTGAGCATGATGACCAGGAAAAGCACGGGAAGAGCCATGCGCAGATGGCGAAGGGGAGGGGGGCTTTCCAAGGCGTACTTCAACTGAAAATAGAAAATGGAGATAAAAATCGCCAGCCCGATTAGTCCAAATTGCGCAAGCACAAGAACATATTCATTGTGAGGATTGACGGTATAAGGCGTATTGGGAGAGCGCGCCCGGTTGACCTCGGCATACTCGTCCGGGAAATCTCCCGTTCCCACACCCAGGACAGGATGGCTTTGAACGAGCGCCATGGAATTGATAAGAAAAACAACCCGGTTCCCCACCGAGGAGTCATCTGTTCGCTCATAGTTTCGAACTTCTTCCACCGCCATAACCACTCTTTCGCGAAAGCTTCTGCTCGCCATATAGGAAGCGCCCAGGATAAGGGGTATGACGATCCCCGAGACCAGAAGCGCCTTGAATATGCTGTTGCTGAAATACTGGCAGCAAATGAGCATTATTAGAGCCATGAAGCCGACCTGGCCCGCTCTTCCGCCCGTTATGAACATATTGATGCTCATCAGCAGAATCAAACACAGGGAAGTCACTTTCCATCCCTTTGGAAGATCGAGAAAGAGGAGAGCATAGAGGACTAAATAGATAGCGAAAGCCAGAAGCACGTTGTAGGAGATATGATTCATGAACGCGACCGGATCATTGTCCATTACGCAATAGTGGATGATTCCGAGCCAGTTGAGATACGAAACAACCACGGCAACGACCATGCTCAGCACAAACGCGCCGGCATACCACTGGAGATGCTCCCTTTTGGCGAGGGTCAGAACAATGGGCATCAAAAGGAACTTCCAATGCTTGGCGGTGATGTGAAATCCCCATTTCATGTTCTGAGTCCACAGGAGCCCCAAGAGGTTCAAGGCAAAAAAGGCCAGGAAGGCGAGAGCGACTTTGTTGGAGCGAACCTCGCGGATCTTCTCATTGAGATTGCCTTCCGCTATCCAGCACAAAACGAGGAGCACCGCCACGATACTGGCTGCAGCGACCGACAGGGGCAGCAAAAGAGCAAGCATCATCACCGCAAGGCTGCCAACCTCCCTTCTGCAGGCAGACAGGGAAAGCCCCCGTTGATCAGGCTTGAAGATATTTCGGCAGGTTGAAACGAACGACAGTGACATTCTCTCGATCCTTTTTCCAGTTCTCCAGGTGTGCCGCGAAGCAGGCACCAGCCATATTCATTCAGGCAGGCGTGTCAGTTGCCGGATGCATGCCTCGGCCACCGTTTCGGGAGCCAGATTCTTCAAGCAATCCATGGTAGCACACTCCTTCTTGAAACAGGGCATACAATTCAAATCGGCTCTCACCACGGTTGCCAGGGGATTGTACGGACCCGTTCGGTTGGGGTCGGTCGGCCCGAAAATGGCTACCGTTTTTGTGCCGGTGGCCGATGCCAGGTGCATGACGCCGGAATCGTTTCCGACATAGAGGTCCGATCTTTCCAGGACGGCCGCAAGCTCCATGATGGAGAGCCTGCCGCTCAGGTCGAGGCACTCATGTTTCATCAGTCTCGCCACTCTGCCGACGATTTCTTTTTCATCGGGAGCCCCCGACAGAATGATCCCGGCGTTGACCTGTTCGCAAAGTAGATCGGCGAGGGCGGCAAAGGATGCCTCGGGCCAGCACTTGGTTTTCCATCTGGCGGTGGGGCAAAGCGTCACCAATGGCTTTTCTACGGAAGAAGTGGGAATCAGGGCGCCTATCCGCTCCCGGTGCGTGTCGTTGACTGGAAGAGGAAAGGTTACCTTGTCGGGGCGAGGTGCTCCCAGCATTTCGCACAGGCGCAGATACCCGTCCACGGCGTGCATGCCGCGCGTGGGTATGTCATAGACTTCGTTGTAGAAGAGCGTAGATTGTTCACGCCCGTTGGCGTAGCCGATCCTTCTTGCGCACCCGGTGAGAAAGGAGAGAAGAGCCGATCTCAGCAGACCCTGGATATCGATCACGGCATCGAAGCGCGCTTCCCTCAAGGCTCTGATCACCGAAGGATAGTGCCCAAGGAGGCTTCCCTGCCTCTTCATCGTAATGACTCGATGGAGAAGAGGATGGTTGGCAATGACCTCCGCATTGTGTTCGAACACCAGCCAGGAGATCTTCGCATCGGGAAACCGGCTCGAAAGCACCGGCAAGATGCACGTTGCCTGGACAATGTCGCCCAAGGCGGAGGGTTTGACGATCAGGATATTCTTCATCAGCCTATCTTTTCAAAAACTTAATGCCTCTTGGCTAAACGTCGTTCGTTCTCGGCCATGCCCGGTAAGGGCGGGTTTTCCATCTGCGGTGTATCCACAGCCACTGCTCCGGATATTTGCGAACATGAGCTTCGATCTCTTTATTGAAAAGCGCCGTATTCTCTTCTATGTCTCGAGTCGTGTCCCCTGTCCGCGTGAGCTTGACTTCGGGTTTGAAAGTGAGGCAATAGCGTCCATCCGCCATGCGGTAGTTGAATACCGGAATGACGGGGGCATCCATCTTGAGCGCCAGCACCGCAATGGCCTTGCTTGTGCACGCAATATCCCTGAAAAACGGCACGAAGACTCCGTGGTACCAGTCCACATTCTGGTCGATAAGGATGCCGATTATTTCTCGCTTGCGGAGCAGCCGAAGCAATTGCCGGGGTGCTTCTTTTTTGGGAATCGTTTTGTTGCCCGATTTGCAGCGCATTTCATCCACCAGCCGGTTCGCTACGGGGTTGTCGAGCGGCCGGACGACCAAATGAAAGGGGTGGTACCGCATGCAAAAAGCCAGAGCCATCAACTCCCAGTTACCAGAGTGAGAGGTGATCATCAAAAGGCCTTTACCCTTTCTTAAGGCAGTCTCGTAATGCTCCATGCCGTCAAAGCCGATGAGGCTGTCGAGCGTCTCCGACGTGAGCCTTCGAACATAGGGCAGTTCGAGAGTGACTCGGGCGAGATGTTCGAAATTCCCCCGGCAAATTGTCTCGCGCTGTACTGCGTCGAGCTCATTTCCAAAGGCAATTTCGAGATTGCCCAGGGCAATGCCTCGGTGGCGGCCATCGAGGCGATACCAGAAGTAGCCCAGGATGTCGGCCATTTTCCAGATGACTCTCAGTGGTACTCTCGCCGCTCCGTCCAGAAGCCATTCGAAAAACCGAAGGGCAGTCTTCTCATTCTTCATCTAAACATCCTGTTCTTGCGCATGTTTCATGCCGGTGAGCTCTCCACTGCCAGAATCGGGCGCGATTGTCAACCTTTGCGCGGGCATGGACTGAGCTTTTCACCGCGGAGACGCAGAGGACGCAGAGAAAACGCAGAGAGGATATTGGAATCCCGGTGAGATTTCTCTGCGTTCTCTCTGCGTCCTCTGCGTCTCCGCGGTGAGCACAAGAGCACAAGAGCACACACCATGATCATTCGAAGCATAGTCTAACCCTCGGATCTTCGCATTGACAATTCCATTTCTCCTCCTCCTCTTCCATTGACCAATGTCCGACATAGAGTGCATAATACGTTGCCGAAAATGAGACGTTCCAACGGGCGGTTAAAGTTCCTTCTGAAATTCACAAATCTGGTATGGAAGTTGACACGATGAATGAATCTCTTTGTATTCTTGCCGGCTGGCTGATCGATGGAACGGGCGGGCCGATACGACGCGATGTCGTGGTGCAGGTGGTTGACGGTATGATCGTCAACGTGAAAAAGACGCTCTCCATACAGGACGCTCTGAGCGCGCCTCATACGATGGTCGTCGATTTGTCCCACTGTACACTCCTGCCGGGTCTTGTGGACAGTCATGTCCACCTGACCATGTCCGGCACCAGCGATCCACAGATCCGCCAGCGGCAGCTCAGCTTTACCTTTGATCAGGCCGAATCGGTCATCTCGATGCATCTGGAACAGCATCTCTTTCGCGGAATCGTGGCCGTCAGGGACGGCGGTGATGCGGCTGCCCATACTCTGCGCTACAAGAACGAGCGCCTTCCCTCCGAAAAATTGCCCATCCACGTAAAATGCGCCGGAAAGGCCTGGCGTGCGCGAGGCCGATACGGCAGGCTCATCGGGCGCCCCCCCGAGGATGGTAGCACTCTGGCCCAGTGCATCATGAGCCGGGAAAGAAGGGGCGATCATGTGAAGGTCGTCAATTCGGGCTTGAACAGCCTTACCCAGTTCGGGAAGGAAACCCTTCCGCAGTTCAGCCCTGAAGAACTGGAAGCTGCCGTGCAGGCCTGCCGCAAGCACGGCCTGAAGGTCATGGTCCATGCCAACGGAGCGCTGCCCGTGAGGGTCGCCGTCGATGCGGGATGCCACTCCATCGAGCACGGCTTTTTCATGGGTACGGAGAACCTCGAGAGAATGGCTGAGCTGCAGGTCTTCTGGGCTCCCACCACTTTTAGCATGAGAGCCTACGCCGGAGAGCTCCCCGCGGGAAGTCTCGAGGTGGACGTGTCCATGAAGAACCTGGAACACCAATTGAAGCAACTGACTCATGCAAGGCGACTGGGAATTCCCGTGGTAGTGGGAACGGATTGCGGCAGTCTCGGAATTCACCACGGATCGGCTTTTGCCGAAGAGCTCAAGCTTTTCATGGAAGCCGGCTTCTCCGTTCCTGAAGCTATCCAGTGTGCTACTTTCGAGGGTGCCCGTCTGCTCGGCATGGAAAATGAGCTCGGCCAGCTAAAACGAGGAATGCCCGCCACTTTTGTTGCGCTCAGAGGCGATCCTTCATCCCTGCCGGACTCCTTGAGCAATCCTGAGAGTGTATATGTTCGGGGCTGCCCGATGACGTGAGGTGGGCCACTGACATAAGACGGGACATGTCTCACGCAGAGACGCGAAGGCCCGGAGAAAGGACAGGCTCTACTCCGTGTTTCTGTGTCTCTGTGTGAGGTGTAGAGTTGTTCAGGGTCCCTTACTCCGAAGGAATTAGGCGATGCCGGCTACCCACATAAGGCGGGACACCTTGAACGGTAGGGCGGGGTTGCGTCCCCGCCAAGCTCGCG
>Ga0074199_1000789_pt1 | contig 39636 bp, 37 predicted proteins | sample EPASupsiteSAE347_FD_64528 | JGI IMG/M metagenome (GOLD analysis project Ga0074199, IMG submission 64528) | Bioremediated contaminated groundwater from EPA Superfund site, New Mexico - Sample SAE3-47 | ecosystem: Environmental > Aquatic > Deep subsurface > Groundwater > Contaminated ... | reverse complement strand
GCTCTTGTCTTCCGCGCGGAGACGCGAAGGGCGCAGAGAAAACGCAGAGAAGTATTATAAGAATTTCAACAATTCTGCGTTTTCTCTGCGCCCTCGGCGTCTCCGCGGTGAACACAAGAGCGCACATTATGACCGTTCAAAGTATAGGTCATCTGCCCCATTTCACCAGATACAAGCTCGCCGCGATCATTTTGCGCGGGGCTCATGGCTTTCCTCCTTTGTCCTTCAACGGTTCTCTTCGTCCGGCATCCTTTCGGAGGGAATGAGATTCCGTCATTCTTTCCCCACAACAATATCATTCTTGCCTATTCTCCTTTTGTCACGTAGCCTGCTCAGGAAGGTAAGCTTCAGGTGCTTTTCATCCACCTGGTTTGCCGAGAAGACAAGAGCAGCAGCTCTAGTCGTCATTGCCACGGAGATCGAGTTTCATGATAAAAGAAAAGGAATTCAACCTGCTTCACCACACGGCCGCCCTTTTCCGGGACAAAAGCAAGACCACACCAGAATTGCTGCAAGATATGGCTTTCCTTCTTCCATCGGGATGGCAATACCCCGAAATTGCCACGGCTCGGATCGTCTATAACGGCTCGGAGTATAGAACGCTCAACTACTCTCCTTCTCGATGGACTCTAAGCTCTGAATTCACACTGCATGACAGGCCCGCACTGATAGAAGTGGGCTATCTGGAGGAGAAGCCGCCCAGGGATGAAGGTCCATTCCTGTCGAAAGAGCGATCTCTCATCAATTTCATTGCCATGATCCTGCAGATCTGTCTGGAATTCAGAGAAACAAAGGAAGCACTGCTGCGGAGCGAACGGAACATCAAGCTGCTCACGAGCAATATCCCGGCCATCGTTTTCAAAGGATACGTGGACTGGTCTATTATGGTCTACGATAACAAAGTGGAAGAGATAAGCGGGTATTCGAGACAGGACTTCCATTCCCGGCGGATGACATGGTCGGATATCATCGTCCCGGAGGACCTTTCCGGCGCCAAAGCGATTTTTGTCCGGGCACTGAAGAGCAGCCACAAAGCCTACGTCCGAGACTACAGAATCAAGGAAAAGAGTGGGGACGTCAAGTGGATCCAGGAGCGGAGCTGCATTGTCTGCGATGAGACGGGAAATATCGACCATATCGACGGCATCTTTTTTGATATTACAGATCAAAAGAAGGCTGAAAATGAGCTCAGAAAATATCAGGAGCACCTCGAAGAGCTCGTCGAGAAGCGCACTTACGACATTATCAGGGCAAATGAGCAGTTGCGGCATGAAGTTATGCAACGGGAAGAGGCCCAGCTCGCCCTCCAGGAGCAGATCAGGTTTTTGAAATCCTTGATGGAAGCAATTCCCAATCCCCTGTTCTGTAAGAATGACAAGCTGGTCTACGCCGAGTGCAACAAAGCCTTTGAAGCCTTTCTCGGACTGGAGAAGGAGGACATCATAGGCAAGACCGTCTATGACCTGTCTCCCGAGAACCTGGCAAAGGTCTATGAGCAAAAGGATCTCGAGCTGATGCAGCACCCCGGAATTCAGGTCTATGAGGCTCGTGTTCTGGACGGCAGAGGCACCTTACACGAAGTCATTTTCAACAAGGCGACTTTTTTCCATGCAGACGGCAGTCCCGGCGGCCTTATCGGCGTCATTGTGGACATCACCGAGCGTAAGCGCATAGAAAGGGAGCGCAAGGACCTTATCTCCGAGCTGCAAAGTGCCATGGACCGACTCCGTACCATCGCTATTACCGATGAGCTGACGGATCTCTATAACAGACGCTTTTTCTTCAAAAGACTTAAAGAAGAAATAGAGCGGGCCATCAGGCATAAACATTGCCTGAGCTGCATAATGCTGGATATCGATCACTTCAAAGCCATAAACGACAGATACGGCCACCAGACGGGAGATGTCGTATTGCGAGGCGTGGCGGATGTCATAAAGAGCACATCCCGGGTCTGCGATACCGTGGCACGATATGGAGGTGAGGAAATCGTCATCCTGCTGCCGGAAACGGATAAAGAGGGAGTTGCTTCGACAGCCCGCAGAGTGAGGAAATCCGTCCAGGAGTGTACTGCGCTGAACGACAGGAATGAAAAAATAGCCGTCACCATAAGCCTGGGGGCTGCCTCTTTTTCCTGGGATGAATTGTCTTGTCTGAGGGATCAGGACATGGTGATCAACCTTGCCGACAAAGCCCTCTATAGGGCGAAAGAGCGTGGTAGAAACCGGGTGGAGATCTGGGGGGATGAAAACCCCTACATTGGCGTTCAATAGTCGGATGCCCGCGCAAGGAGAGACACCGACTCCCGGTCCTGCGGGAATTCCGGACCTCCTGAATGCCGCAACGGGTAGTGAAGAGCAGATGAGGCGTGAACGGGAAGCACTTGAAGTTCAGCCAGGAATGCTTATTCACCACTCGTGGACATGACGGGAGCCAGGAGGACACCAGGATGACAACTCTTAAACATATCGGAGACATGGTTATAGATTCCACGGGGCCGCTGAGAAAGATCCGGCTGCCCGATGGACTCTATGTAGTCGGCCGGCAGATGCTGATCGCAGTAGAAAATGAAGAAGAAGCCGATCTCGTTATCGAGCAGCTCGGTGAATATGAAGAGGAGCCTTGACCAGCCTGCTAAGGTAGGAAATTCAATGAAATACGGATGAGGCTCTTTTACAAGCGGCAAAGGCGCCAGGCAACCGGCCATAATGATTTTTTCAAAATCCCCCCTAACTAGCCCGATTATTGCATTCCGTTAACCAGCATCTCGACATTGAACAGACTGAACAAACTAAACTGACTGCATAGGCTGATGGGAAAGGAGACCTGCAATGGTGGGCTCAATTGGCAGTACGGGAGGAATCAGCTCGTCTTACATCTCACAGATGCAAGAGAAGATATTCAAAGCCATCGACAACAACAATGACGGTTCGATAAGCTCGGATGAATTCGTGTCCAACCGGCCTCAGGGGGTCAGCCAGGATCAAGCCAGGCAGATGTGGAGCCGACTCGACAGCGGAAACAGCGGAAGCCTAACCGGAAGCCAGTTCGTATCGGCCATGCAGAGCCAGGGACTTCCTCAAGGAGCACCTCCCGGCGGACTCGTCGATCTGGATAGCTCCAGCACATCCTCCTTGCCCTCTTCATCCACTTCATCTACATCGTCCACATCTTCCACGTCGTCCGATTCCGCTACCTCTGCATCCGACCAGTTGGTACAATCCCTGTTGACCGCAATCATGCAATACGTTTCATCAACGGACCAGAGCGGCTCCACATCGAATGACACAAGCAAGTCCACATCGAGCGATACCGCCAAATCGTTGAGCGATATCTTCAGCAAAATAGACACCAACGGTGATGGCTCGGTGAGCATGGACGAATTCGTAGCCAACCGGCCACAGGGTGGGAGTGAAGATCAAGCGAAAGAGCTCTGGAGCCGGCTTGACACCAGCAACAGTGGAAGCCTGACCGAAAGCCAGTTCGTGTCGGCAATGCAGAGCCAGGCCCCGCCTCCCGGACCGCCTCCAGGCGAATTTGCCGATCTGGACAATTCCGGCGCATCGTCAACCGACTCAGCCTCAGCCTCATCTTCTTCATCCTCGTTATCCGCATCGGCAACATCCGCGGCATCGGCGGCAGTGTCCAGTTTAGGGGCCACCTCAACTAACGATCTGGAGCAGGCAGTATTGACGGCAATCAGGAAATATACGTCGATAGGCCAAAACGGCTCTTCTCTTATCGACAGCTCCATCACGACCAGTTCGCTGTTCAGCGTGGCATGAGGGGAAAAATCTGCAGCCCTCAGGGGAAAAATATGCAGGAGCGCCAAACGTAGACCTGAGCTTTTCACCGCAGAAACGCAGAGGACGCAGAGAGAACGCAGAGGAATTTCATAAATTTTTTTTGCAATTCTCCGCGTTCTCTCTGCGTCCTCTGCGTCTCTGCGGTGAACACAAAAGCCCTCACAAATAAAAAACCCACGGAGACCATTGAAGGCTCCCCGTGGGTTTTTTGATTTCCTGCTGCCGAAGCTTAGGGTTAGCCCGGGCTATTCCGATACGGCAACGGTCTCTACCGAAGCGGCTTCGACGGCGAGTGCCTTCTCAGCGGCGTACTTTTCCTTGACCTTCAGCAGGTAGAGCACCAGCGGACGGTAGGCGAGGTGCGCCCATTTAGCGAACGGCACTTCCAGGACCAGCATGGGAATGGCCACCATCATGTGCACGATGTAGATGGCGTAGGTGGGAACAGGCCAGTCGAGAAGACGGGTGAAATGGATGAAGATACCGGTCATGGTGGTCAGTTGCAAAAGGATCAGGAACATCCAGTCCGTCGGATGCGAATTCTTGTAGACCGGTTTGCTCTTCCTCAGGCGCCCGATGATGGCATACGTCGTTCCGTACATGATGGCAAAGGTCGCATAGTAGCCCACCAGGCGGATGGGATGCCAGATCGAGTATTCGGGCAGGTCGCGCTGGAACTTGAGAACATCCACGCCGAGGCCGTTGACGAAGACCACGACCATCAGGAAGACGGAGGCGTAGCCGGTCATGATCATCAGGTGGACGAACCATTGCATCTTGTCGGTGCACTGGCCGAAACGCTTCTGGGTAAGAACGTGAAGAATGAGCTCCTTGAGCTCGCCTGCATAGATCTTGATGGGAACCTTAAAGGCCAGATCGCCCATTATGAACCGGAAGCAGCGGAAGACGTTCCCCAGGAGCAGAGTCGATAGAATGGCCGCCATGAAGAGGTCGGCGATTTCGATTTTTTCCGAAGGCCACACGGAATTGAGGTGAGCATGGTCCCAGTTGATGTTCGGGCCGTGGAAGAGGAGGAGTCCCAGACCGACCAGGGCCGCCACGATCAGAATGGCGATGATCTCGAAGCGCTCCGAGGTGTAAAACTTGCGCGCAAAACCCGTCCAGTCGTAGCAGGCGGTCAGATAGCGCCGCATCACCATCATGGTTTCGCCCGGCTCGGCGCCGCGAGGGCATTTGGCCGAACAGTCACCGCAGTAGTAGCAAAGCCAGGGCTCCGGAGAATTGAGGATCTTCTCCTTCTGGCCCAGTTGAATATATCTTACGAGTTTACGCGGAAAGGGATTCTCGGGCGTCGATAGGGGACAAACCGCCGTGCAGTTTCCGCAATGAAAGCACTTCTGGGCGTCGTTCAGCCCAAATTCCTTAAGATCCTTCATCAGATTAGGATCAACTTTGGTACTCATCCGAATGCCTCCTGATGTGTTAGCCATCCATCAAACAAAATGCCTTGATAATCTAATAATTTCATCGCAATCAAGATTTCCTGGATTCCACTTTCAAGGCCTTGGAAACGGGAAGCCGGGGAACCCTGAACCGGGCGGTCCTACTGACCGTACAGATCTCAGGCGCCCCGACTCCGCGCATTTTCGCAGGCTTTCTCTTTCGCAATATCGAGGTCCGGCAGCACCGGCTGGACCTGCCTGACCCGCTCGTTTCCTAGTAACCCTTGTAGGGGTTCGGACCGATCTCGACGAGCTTCTCGGCAAAGTCATCCAGCAGCTTGGGAAGCGTGCTGTAATCGGTGATGGAAACCGACTCGAACTTCACACGATCCGATTCCAGAGCCAACCGATCCAGGGTCTCACGAACCTTGCTCAGGCGGATGTTCGCCAGCTCACTGCCTTTGACAAAGTGGCACTGGTAGTTTTCACCGTGCTGGCAGCCCAGCAGCAGAACACCGTCGATGCCCTTGGAGAGGGAGTCGGCGATGAAGACCAGGTTCATGGAGCCAAGGCAGCGCATGGGAATCACGCGAACCCAGGCGTTGTAGGTCATGCGGCGAAGGCCCATCATGTCCAGAGCGGGGTAAGCGTCGTTTTCACACGCCAGCACTACAAATCTTGGCTTCTCTTCATCTTCCTCGGGCACTTCGATGGCTTTGATCATGTCGCCGATCATGCCCACCGAGTAGTTCTTGAAGGAGATGATACGCTCCGGACAGGCACCCATGCACACACCGCAACGGCGGCAGCGGGTGGGCTGAGGCAGCGGATTGGCTTTTTCGTCTTCGTTGATGGCGCCGAAGGGGCATTCTTCCGTACACCGCTTACACTGCGTACAGCGCTGCATGAAGAATTCGGGATAGCTCGTATCCCCTGCCCGCGGATGAAGGGCCATGCCGCGGCTGGTAAGCTCGACGCACTGGACGGCCTTCATGGCCGCTCCGGTTGCGTCCTCGACGGCGTTGGCAACGCCCATGGGGCGGCGCACGCACCCTGCGGCATAGATGCCCGTGCGGCGGGTTTCATACGGAAAACAGATAAAATGGGAATCGGGAAATCCGTAGCGAAGGCCGGGAATTTCCGGACCCTGGCGATACTGAAGGTTCAGGATATCGGAGGCGAGAATTGCATCGGCGGGAACATCGAGCTCCGGCTCGCCTTCCTTCTGCGCCACTGCCTTCACGTCTTCACCGAAGGCCGTCTGGGGCACCATACCGGTGGCGAGAACCACCAGGTCGAGATCGTCCAGAAGGACGGTGTCGTTCAGAAGCTCGTCATGAGCCTCGACTGACACCTTGCCGCCGTCGGCAAGAACCGTGGGGTCCTGGCAGCGAATGAAGGTAACGCCTTCCTGCTGGGCCTTGCGGTAGAAATCTTCGGACTGTCCGGGGGTGCGCATTTCTTTATAGATCACGTAGACATTGGCATCGGGGTCCTGCTGCTTGATCTGGATCGCCTGCTTCAAAGCGGTAAGGCAGCAGGTGGAGGAGCAGTAGGGCAGATGCTCGGGGTCACGCTGACCGGCGCACTGGAGAAAAGCGGCGTTCTTGATGCCTTTCCCGTCGCTCGGCCGGGCGACTGGTCCGGCCAGGGCCAATTCCTCGAAGCCCACGTTGGTGATGACGTTGGGGGATGCGCCGAAGCCGAGCTTTTTATCCAGCTTCGCGGGATCGTAAGGCTGCCAGCCTGCCGCGAGCACGATGGAGCCCATGCGATGCTCGGCAGTCTTGCCGTTTTGCTGGACGGTAACGTCGAAGAGACAGGGAGCGCCGACGATTTTCTCGATCTTTGCCCCGGTGTAGACCTTGATCTTGTCGTTTTTCGTAACGGCTTCGATCAACTGGTCCAGCTCATTGGCTTTCATGTCCTTGTAGGGCGAGGTTACCTGCTGGGCAACCTTCTTCTGGAAACCGCCGAGCTTCGCTTCTTTTTCAACCAGCACGGCCTTGTAACCGGCCTTGGCAACTTCGAGAGCCGCCGTCATACCGGTCATGCCGCCACCCACCACCAGGATGTCCTTGGAGAGCTCCCCTTCGGGCTTGAAGGGCTCGGGAAGCTCCATGCGGGCGATCTTGGCGCCGGTTATACGCACATAATCCTCGGCCATCATCTGAGTGTCTTCATGATTGGGCGGCTGACACCAGACCACCTGCTCGCGGAGGTTGACGCGCTCGACAATACACCCTTCAAAGCTGAATACATCGTACATAACGCGAGGAGAACAGGCCGCGATGATGATGGTGTTCACACCCTCTTTGGCCATGTCGTCCTTGATGAGCTGCGCGCCTTCCTGACTGCACAGATTGGGATGATTCCGACAAATGGTAGCTTTGGCCTCCTTGGCGGCCACTTTACCAAGCTGCTCCACGTCCAGAGCATCTCCGATGCCACATCCCGTACAAATATATGCTGCGATCTTTTGCTCCATTGAGTTTACCTCCTGCCAATGGATTGGATGGCTTTAAGTGCCGCTGCCGTGCCGTCTTGTACCGATTCAGAAACGCCTGCGGGATTCCTCGTGCAGCCGGCGGCAACAATGCCCGGAGTAGCGTCCTGGGAAGAAACAAATCCATAATCATCGTAGGAAACCGTTACCGGAACCGGATTCTCCGAAGTGTTGGGCTGCATTCCGGTGGCAAGAACCGCCAGGTCTACATTGACTTCATGCAGCGAGCCGGTGGTGGTGTCCTCGACGCGCAAAATCAGGTTCTTCGTGGCGGCGTCCTGCTCGATCTTGGCAACTTTGCCCTTGAAGAACTGAACGTTCTGATCTTCCTTGATCTTCCTGTAGAAATCTTCCAGCCTGTCCATGGCGCGGATATCGATGTAGAAAATGATGACCTTGGAGTCGGGATACTGTTCGCGCACATAGGTGGCCTGCTTCATGGACGCCATGCAGCAGATGGTGGAGCAGAAGGGAAGATGATTTTCGTCACGGGAGCCGGCGCATTGAATGAAAGCGACGGTCTTGGGCTCGGCCCCGTCGGAGGGACGAAGGATCTTGCCCTGGGTCGGCCCGTTGAAAGCGGCAAGCCGTTCCATCATGACGTTGGTGACCAGGTTGGGATACTGGCCGAACCCGTAGGTGTCCAGCTTGGTGGCGTCGTACGGCTTCCAGCCCGTAGTCCACACAATGGCTCCCACCTTGAGGTCTAGAATCTTGGTCTCCATGTTGAGATCGATGGCGTCGTAAGGACAGGCGTCCTTGACCTTCTGGGCTTCCGCGCTTTTTACCAGGGAAGGATCCAGAACGTAGCGCATGGGAAAGGCCATATCATGAGGCAGATAGGCCGCCTTGATCTTATCCATGCCGTAGTTGAAGGCGTTGTCGATTTCCATGGTGCATGCTTCAGCGCACTTGTTGCATGCTGTACATTTTTCATTGACATAGCGTGGACTCAGCTTGAGGGAAACGTCCCAGTTTCCCTCACCGCCGGAAACCCCTTCCACTTCTGCCATGGTCAGGATATGCACCTTGGGATTGCTCCGGATACGGCGGAAGTTGATCTCCAGACCGCAGTACGGAGGACACAACTTGGGAAAATACTGATGAAGCTGAGCCACCCGTCCCCCCAGGTAGGGATTTTTTTCGACCAGGTACACTTCGTGGCCCGCTTCTGCTGCTTCGATGGCGGCGGTGAGTCCGCTCATGCCGCCTCCGACCACCAGAATACTTTGTGTTACTGCGTTTGCCATACTTATCCTCCTAGGCTGATTAAAAAATATCGAGAACCCCGCCAGCGTTTGGGCGCAATCTCCAAGGTTCGGCTCTATTTTTTCTTCGGCACGGACCTTGCAAATCCTCTGGTCCCATCGTCATGTGCATATATACACAAAGCGCATAGTCCATGCAACAAAAACATCCGCAAATCTTGGAGCATTTTTCCTTGCTTGTCGCTTTTAGATGATTTATCCGGGAGTCGTCAACAACTTTGATGAGAGGAAATTGTGAAATAAAGTCCACGACCACGCCATTACTTCTTGCAAAAAAGGCTCAGGTCGCATATGGTAACGTTCTGAGTGAACTTGGAAAAAGTTGAAGCGAGGCGGATATCGTTTTCTTGAGGAGAGAAATAACCCCAGTAAAATCATGGAGAAAGCGGAGTTGGACGATGGACGAAAAAGATCAGAAGAATAAATGGATAGACTTGGGAATCAAGCTGGCCCTGTCCTTTGCGGCCCTCTTTCCGGTTTACGCGCTACTCTACATCACCTTCCCCATTTCGATTGTAGCCGTTTACCTCATCTCAGCCGTGCTGTTCGCAATGTTCGCTCCCTGGGATGCTCTCAAGAAGAAATTCTTGTCTTGAACCCTTCCACCATGGGCATGGCAACGCTTTTCAACAGCTCTTCCCTGTCTCTACCTTAAGCTCCTTAGCCACAAAAAGAAGCCGGCTCCCGTGAGCCGGCTTTATCGTTTCTTTTGCTGTGAAGGTTTTTGGGCAGCCATCTGCTCCAGGCGATCCAGCATCTCCCGCGCCTTGGTGAATTGGGGATCCAACTTGAGTACGCGGAGAAAGTGTCCGGCGGCCTTTTTCTTGTCATCCAGATTCAAGCAGAGTACTCCCAGGTTGTAGTGAATAGCCGGATTATCCGGACGGTTTTTGAGAGCCAGTTGGTAGAAGCGCTCCGCATCCTTGAATTTCCCCTGACGCCTCAGGGCGATTCCCAGGCGGTTGTAAGCTTCGATCTGGTCCGGATTGTCTTTCAGAGCCTTGATGAAGAGATCCTCGGCTTCCGCGAAGTGGCCATGCTCCAGGTAGACTTCCGCGACCTTGAGCCGAAAGGCTTCTCGCTCCTCCGGCGCGGCCTGTCTCAAGACCTTGTTCAGGAATTTTCCCGCTTCCTCGCCACGCTCTTCTTCCATGAGCATTTTCCCGATCGTAAGCTTGCGCTCCAGGTCCAAGGGGCTCAGAGCGTCCGCTTTTTCGAGGGCCATGATGGCCTTTTCGGCATTACCCAGCTTCTGGTGAAGAGCGGCGTAGTTCTTGTAAGCAGCCAGAAAAACCTCGGAGGCTTGCATGGCTTCTTCGAAACAGGCGCTCGCCTGCTCCATTTCACCCAAGCCCACCAGGCATTCCCCCTTGAGATTCAGCCACTTCAATTTGAGGTTCGGTGTCGTCGTCTCGACCTCTTCTATTCTCTCGAGGGCGTCCTGGCAAAACCCGCTATCCTTGATCCGCTCCAGCTCTCGATAAAGCGTTTCGAGAGGGCTGCGGAAGCGCTCGAAGATCTGCTCGATGCGCTCTTTGAGGAAGCTATAAGAAAAAGGTTTTACAATATAATCATAAGCTCCCCATTCTCCGGCTCCGGCCACGAACTCAGGCAGGGCCTGGCCCGAGATCATCAAAAAAGGAAGCTCTCTCAGCTCGTTGACGGCACGGCAGCGCCTCAAAAGACCTATTCCGTCCAGGCGGGGCATGGACACATCCGAGATCACCAGATCGTACATCATGCCCTGGATCTTCTCCCACGCCTCCAGACCGTCGCTTGCATCGTCCATGTACTGAAAATAGCCCATCTGGTGCAGCATCTTCTTCAGCATGCTACGCATCGAAGCCTGATCATCCACAACCAGTACGCGCAACGACCCTTCCACTTACTTTATTCCTCCGCACCGTCTTCGTTGGGAGCCCTTCAGACAGTTCATTCCTATTCCCTCACCGATTCACCGATTCACCGCCCCATCCCAGGACTGCCCGTCGTTCTCCATATACCGATAATATCCATAATCCGCTTTTTATCATAACCTTTTCAAGGCTTCACCCCGTAGTTTCACTCTAATGTTCAATCTTCATCGCCGCCCCTGTCGCCCACAGCCGCAAGTGGAGCCGTTTCACTCCCGTGGAGACAGCGGGTCGTTTTGTCGATGAGCTCGAGACTTTCGAGATCGGCTCCCGTCGAGGCTCCCAAATCCTTGAATCTCCGGGCTGCGGTGAGTACACGGCCTTCCATGGAGCCAACGGAGCGGTTATACGCGTCAACCGCACGATCCAGACCCTTGCGGATTTCAGCGAAATGGCCGGCCAGAGACCGAATGCGGTCGTAGAGTGTCCTTCCCAGCTCACTTATGGCCAGGGCGTTTTCGGCAATCCGCTCCTGTCGCCAGCCGTAGGCCACGGCGCGCAGAAGGGCGATGAGGGTGGTAGGGGTGGCCAAAATGACGCTGCGCTCGATGCCGAATTCGATCAGGGCGGGATCTTGCTCGAGGGCCGCACTGAAGAAGGTTTCACCGGGCAGGAAGAGCACCGCGAATTCGGGGGCCGGCTTGAATTGCTCCCAGTAGGACTTCGTGCCCAGTTGCATGATATGGGTCCGGATGTGGCGCGCATGATCCTTGAGCCTGGCCAGCCTCGTCGGCTCATCCTTTGCCTCCAGAGCATCGAGGTATGCCTGGAGCGGGGCCTTGGAATCGACGATCACGTTCTTTTCGTTGGGAAGCTTTATAATCATGTCGGGCCGCACGCGCCCATTTTCGCCGGAAGCCGTTTCCTGCTGGACGAAATCGCAATACTCGACCATGCCGGCGATTTCCACGACCCGCTTGAGCTGGATCTCCCCCCAACGGCCGCGGACGGTAGGGGCTCGCAGCGCCTGGACCAGCTTCGAAGTTTCATGCTGGAGCAGATTCTGAGTGGAAGCCAGGGAGCGGATCTGCTCGTTGAGACTGCTGTAGGCGCCGGCCCGCGCGTTTTCGATCTCGCGGATACGGACGTCCACCTTTTCCAGGGAATCCTTCAGGGGCTTCACAAGCTCCGCTATTGCCGTCTGGCGCATTTCCAGGTCGTTTCGTGCTCCGTCATGGAATTTCTCCAGCGTAGCCCTGGCCAGCTCCAGAAAGGACTGGTTGTTGCTCTGAAGGCTATCCGCGGAAAGAGCCTTGAAGGCATCGGAAAGCCTGGCCTGGGCTTCGTTGAGGAGAGCCAGCTTTTCGTCCGAGGCCCGCTGTTCGTCCTGAAGCCTCGTTTCCACTTCCGAAAGCTTCGCCCTCAGGATGGTGTTTTCTCGCTGGAGCTTCGAGAGATGCTCCTCGCGCAGCCTCACGGCGGCATCGAGCTCGGGAATTCGCGAGTTTTTCTCTTCCGCCGTTGCGCGCTTTTCGCTCTCCACCCTGAGATCGTCCCTCAGGCGAGGAATTTCCACCAGGGCTCTCTCGAGGGAGCCCTTCAGCTCCTGCAGTTGCACCTGTCGCCCGTTCAGCCGCTCGTTCAGCGTCGCCCGCTCGAGCTCCAGCTCGGCCCGCGCCAGATCCCTCGTCTGATCGAGCTTGAGGCGAAAAAACATCCACGCACCCACGGCTCCCAGGCCTGCTCCGAACAACGCAGCCAGGAGCGGCATCCAAAACCGAAGAATATTTTCCATCGAGGTACTTGCCCCTATCGCACTGCAAGCCGTTTCCACGGACGATCTCATACTGGAAGAACACGGGAATCACGATCAAGTGCCGCCAGGGACGACTGTTTCTTAACGAATCCCCGGTATAAGAACATAAGGATCGGCCCATCTCTCAATCACAGAAATAGAGGGAAAAGGCAACCCCCAAAGAGCTTCTTATTCGTGACCTCACCCAATATCCGGTCAAAGAAAAGCACTTCGGTACAACGGACCGTCTCCCTTGACCCACAAGGTTCTTTTGGCTATGTTACGTTGGAATCTAAAGAAAAGGAGACCCTGAATGCCTGAATGTCAGATCCCCGAGCAGGGCGCCACGCACGAGCAGGTAGCAGAGATACTGAGAAGGTCCAGGACAATCGCCGTCGTTGGTATTTCGCACAAAGAGGACCGTGACAGCAACAAGGTGGCCAGATATCTGAAGGAGCACGGCTACAGAGTCATTCCCGTCAATCCCAAATACAAGGAAGTCATGGGAGAGCCCTGCTATCCCAATCTCGAGGCGGTTCCGGAGCACATCGACGTCGTGGACATCTTTCGCAATGTCGACGCCATTCCACGGATCGTGGACGAAGCTATCGAGGTGAAAGCGGATTGCGTCTGGATGCAACTGGGGCTGGCCCACGATGAAGCCGCCGAAAAGGCACGTAAAGCCGGGTTGAATGTAATAATGAATAAATGCATGAAGATTGAGCATGCCTGTTTGATGAAATAACAGACTGGCAAAGGGGCAATCGGACAGCGAGGAAGCAGATGACTCCCACGGATTTTTTATCGGCAGAGGCCTTTTTTGATCTGTCCATTTTCGAGCACCGGGACCTCTTTGCGAACTGCCCGTACGTGTGGCAGGCCTTGGAAAAAATCCCGGTTTATCTCGAGGAGCACCTCAAGGCGAATGTTAAGGATATCGGCTGTTTTCAGCAGCCTCTGCCTCGGACGACAGTGCTCTGGCGAGGCGAAGTCAGAGCGGATGGGTTCGAGATTCTTGGCGGAGACGTCACAAAACAGCAGTTCCGGGTGCGCATGGACGGTGAGGAAACATCCGAGGCGGTGGTCCTGTTTGCGGGAAGCGTCCTGTGGGATGACCGGATCTTTCTTGGAGCGGGCACAGTGGTCGAGCCAGGCGCCCTCATCAAAGGGCCGACGATCATCGGATCTCATACGGAAGTCCGCCAGGGCGCCTACATTCGCGGGAAATGCATAGTGGGAGACCGTTGTGTAGTGGGTCACACCACCGAGACGAAAACGAGTGTCATGCTCAACGATGCCAAGGCGGGCCACTTTGCCTACCTCGGGGACAGCATCCTCGGGCACGGAAGCAATTTGGGGGCCGGCACCAAGCTGGCCAATTTAAAAATGAAGGGAACCGCGGTGCGTATCATGGCAGGAAGCGAGCTTATCAACACCGGCGTGCGCAAGCTCGGAGCCATCCTGGGAGACCGGGTCGAAATCGGCTGCAACAGCGTAACCAACCCCGGAACCCTCCTTGGCAAAGACACAGTGGTTTATCCCGTCACCTCAGTCCCGGCTGGCTACTATGGACCCAAGAGCATTGTCCGACCAAAATTCTGATCTTCGTCTACACCGCAACGACCGCTTCAATCGCATCGTTCGCCACTACCGGGAGCGCTATGAAGCCCTGTCGAACGAAGGGGTGGCTCACTATTGTCTGACAGCCCTGGGAGCCTGGGCGACGTCCAGAGCACCCCATGTCTACTACTTCTTCCGGATCATCGATTTGAGCAAGTACAAGCTCTTCGTGGACCTGGGAAGCGGCGATGGAATAGTGACCTGCATTGCCGGCCTTTTTACCCGGGCCATCGGTATCGAGACGGATCTGGAACTGTGCCGCGTGGCGCAAAACGCTTCGAGCAAGCTCAATCTCGACGACACAGTGAGCTTCACTTGCGGAGACTACCTCACCCAGCGCATCTGGAAAGCCGACTGCCTCTATCTTTATCCCGAGAAGCCCTTCCACAGCCTGGAAAAATATCTCACCAACTGGCAGGGCACCCTGCTCGTCTACGGCCCTCACCTGCCACCGCGCCGTTTTGTACCCATTCAGAAACTGCAGTGCGCCAAGGAAAGGCTCGTCCTGTACCAGAATCCCGTTTTCTAATTCCCAAGACATGCTTTGCACATGGTCTACAGTTTCAAAGCACAAAAGACAGAAAGGACAAAAAGGACGTAAAAGACAACATATTATTTTTATTGATATTACTTACTCTTGGCGTCTTTTTTGTCCCTCATGTCCTTTTTGTCCTTTTTTGATTCCTCGATGATGCACTTTTGCTGTACTGCGAAAAAAACCCTCTACGGATCATACCAGTGCTGCAACGACCCGTTCCTGATCCTCCCCGCTGAGATAGGGATGCATGGGCAGGCTGAAGATTCTTCGAGCGCACCCCTCGCTAACAGGAAAATCTCCTTCCCTATGGCCGAGTGAATTGAAAGCCGACTGCAGATGCAGCGGTTTGGGATAGTAGATGGCGGTGGGGATACCGGCGTTTTTCAATTTTTCCAGCAGTATCGACCGGCTCCCTTCATCTTTTGCCAGAACCGAATACTGAGCCCATACCGACACATACTCCTCCGGGATCGTTGGCGGCACGACGGGTGAGCCTGCCTGCCCGATAAGCTGCGTGTAGCGTTGAGCGACCTGCCCGCGAAGTTGCACTTCTTCGGGAAAGATCTCGAACTTGGCGAGCAGAATGGCCGCCTGCATGGTATCCAGACGCCCGTTGATTCCGATGCGAACGTTTTCATACTTGTGGGGTCCCTGACCGTGGACACGCAATGAGCGCATTTGCCCGGCCAGACCGTCATTGTCGGTAAAGCACATGCCTCCATCCCCGTAGCATCCCAGAGGCTTTGCCGGAAAAAAGCTTGTGCAGCCGATAGCGGCCATTGCGCAGGCCTTCCTTCCCGCATGCTCGGCCCCAAAGGACTGAGCGGCGTCCTGGATGACCGGCAGGCCGTGTTGTCGAGCGATGGAGCCGATTCGATCATAATCGGCCGGAAGTCCGAAAAGATCCACCGCAATGACGGCACGAGGACGCAGAGCCGGGCCCTCACTTGGCTTCGACGGCGGATAGAGGGAAGATTTTCCGGCCTTCAGAGCTTCGACGGCCTCTTCCAGCTTCTTGGGGTCCATGTTGAAGGTATCGGGCTCGATGTCCACGAAAACCGGCGTCGCCCGGAGGAGCGCGATCACTTCGGCGGTTGCCATAAAGGTAAAAGGAGTTGTGAAAACGGCGTCGCCCGGTCCGATTCCGTAAGCCATCAGAGCGAGAAGCAGAGCATCGGTGCCGGAAGCGCAACCGATTCCATGTTTGACTCCCACGTAGGCTCCAAGCACCTTTTCCAGCTCCTCTATTTCAGGCCCCATGATGTAGCGGCCGTGATTCAAGACCGCCTGAATCCGACCCTCGATTTCTTTTCTAATCCTCTGCTGCTGCACCTCAAGATCGATAAATCGCATAGCGAACCTCTTGTCCTTCCCGGATCATTTCATCCGAAGCCGCTCTTCAGGAGTTCCCCGTTGCCGGATTATGAATTAAAATTGAATTCTACGCCAATGTCACATCCAGGGATGGATGTCAATTATGAAACCAGGAAGGTAAATCTAATGTATACAAGGAAGCGCTGAGACATGGGAAATCCGGCAACGACCAGAACCAGATATGTTTGCATTCACGGCCATTTCTATCAGCCCCCGAGGGAAAATCCATGGCTGGAGCAAATCGAGCGCGAGGAATCGGCCACCCCGAATCACGACTGGAACGAGCGCATCGATGCGGAATGTTATCGGGCCAATACCGCCGCGCGGCTGGTGGACGATCGAAACCGCATTCTCACGCTGCACAGCAATTATCAATATCTCAACTTCAACTTCGGCCCCACCCTGCTGCGGTGGCTTGAACAGCACGATCCCTGGGTTTACAGAGCCATCATCGAAGCCGACCGGGAAAGCTGCCGTCGCTTTGGCGGGCACGGAAACGCAATGGCCCAGGCCTACAACCATCTGATCATGCCGCTGGCCAACCGCCGGGACAAAATCACCCAGGTGCTATGGGGCCTTCGGGATTTCGAATCACGGTTCGGGCGGCGTCCGGAAGGGATGTGGCTGCCTGAAACCGCCGTGGATCGTGAGACTCTGGAGATCATGGCCGAAGCCGGAATCCGCTTCACCATCCTTTCTCCTTTCCAGGCCGCCAGGTGGCGAGAGCTGGACAAGGACCCCACCTGGCACGATGCGCGCGGCGGCATAATCCCCACGGGCAGAGCCTATCGCTATTCCCGCGGAGGAGGAAAGAGTATTCTCGTTTTCTTCTACGACGCTTCACTGGCGAAGGGAATAGCGTTCGAACGGCTGCTCGAGCACAGCAGCCGCCTGGTGGGTCAGATAAACGCCGCCCATGAGCACCGGTACCCCGCGGACAGCGATCCATGGCTCGTGCACACGGCCACGGACGGAGAATCCTACGGCCACCATTTCAAATTCGGCGATATGGCCCTGGCGGCGGCACTCCAGGAGCTGAGGCGAGATCCCACGACGCAAATCGTCAACTACGCGACCTTTCTCGATTCCTTCCCCGTGCGGGCCGAAGTCGAGATCCTGGACAACACGGCCTGGAGCTGCGCCCATGGCGTTGGAAGGTGGGAAAGAGACTGCGGCTGTCATATCGGAGGGGGACCCGGCTGGAGCCAGAAGTGGCGCACCCCGCTGCGCCAGGCTCTGAATTTCCTCCGGGACGCTCTGGCCGAGCACTACCAAAAGGAAATGGGAAAGCTGGTCAAAGACCCCTGGGCTGTTAGGAACGCCTACGTCGAGGTGCTTCTCGATCCTGAATATCAAAAGCCCGTATTCGCCCGCCAATATCTGCGGCCAGAGCTCGGTGCCGCCGCGACGCCCCGTTTTTATCAGCTCCTGGAAATGCAGCGCTGCTCGATGTCCATGTTCACGTCCTGCGGCTGGTTCTTCGATGACGTGAGCGGTCTCGAGACGGTGATCATTCTTCGCTATGCCGCCCGGGCCATTCAGCTTGCCGAAGAGACCGGAGGACCTGCCCTCGAAGCCGATTTCCTGAAGATCCTCGAAAAGGCTCCGGCCAACACCCCCGAATACACTAACGGAGCCGATGTTTACCTCAAGAAGGCCAGGCCCGAAGTGGTGCGCAAGGACCGGGTCCTCGCCAACTACGTCATCCAAACCATCACCCACTCTTCAAGACCCCTTTACCGCACCTACTGCTTCGACGTCTCGCCTCAGCGGGAAGAAAACCTCGGAGCAGGCCCCGTCCCCTGCCTCTACGGCCACGCCAGGGTCAAAGACAACCGGACTCTCGAGGAGGAAGACTATCTCTACGCCGTGCTTCACTTCGGAGGCCTCGATTTCCGCTGTTCAGTAAAGCCCTTTCGGGGCGAGAAAGAATACGAAGCCATACTGAAAGATCTGCAGTGCTATCTGGAAGAGCAGAAGACCGTGGAAGTGATTCGCACTCTCGATAGAGCCTTCGGGGAGGACTTTTTCAGCCTACACGAAGTCTTTCGGGATCTACGAGCCGGCATCGCACTCGAGATCAGCCGCAAGATGCTCACCATCTACACGGATCTACAGCGCCATCTCTACCAGGCGCATCGGCCGCTAATCCTGTCCCTGAAGCAGTGGGGTATTCGTATCCCCCCCGACCTGCGCGGCGCAATCCGCCGCGTGTTGTTCGATGAATTGCATCAGGTGGTGCTTGAGATTCTGGCCCACGAAAGAGAGCCCTCCCAGGAAATACGCCCATGGAAGGATGATACCGACTTTTCCTATCGCGCTCACATGGGCCGCCTGCATTCCCTCCTCGAGGATGCAAAGTCCTGGGGCCTAACTCTCCAGCCCCTCGACGTCGCTTCCGACCTTGGCCACGCGATGGTCGACGTCCTGACGGCCTTCCGGGAAACCTTCGCTCCTCAGCACGCTGGCAGACTCTACCGGCTCGTCAAAGTCTGCCGTGATCTGAGCGCCAAGCCCGAAGCCTGGAAGCTGCAAACCCTTTATTTCGAGCTGGTCGGAACAGCCGTCAAGAAGCCGGGCCTCATCTCGCGAATCCAGAACTTCGAGGGCCTTCTCCAAGAGCTCGACGCCTTTCTGGATTGCCGCTTCGCCCGCTTTTTCGGCCCGAGCCCGGAGCCATTCCCGTAAGCACGGGAGGAAAGCGGATTTCCGCAGCCATGGCATCTTGTGCTCAACCGTACACCATGCTAGATATACACGCGATAATCGTGCGCTCCGGCTGCCTCGGCCCGGGATCGAGACATAAACGAAGAATGAAGATCTTACAACCAGATGAGCGAGAGGAAGAAACGATGTGTGAAGCCAATGCCTATTTATTGAAGGATGGTAAGGAAGAGCTGATACTTGAAGCCGTGGACGTTCTAGAGGATGAAGGCGGCCAGATACGCGTTGCCAACATCTTCGGTGAGCAAAAAACGGTCCGAGGCAAAATCAAAAGCATGTCGCTGGTCGCTCACAAGATTCTCCTCGTAGCGTAGAGAACCGGAACGCCTGAAGAATCACGACATGGAGCGGTGAATAAATGACTGGAGGAGTAACGCATATACTTCAAACGGGCACAATCTGAGCTTTTCACCGCAGAGACGCCGAGGGCGCAGAGAAAACGCAGAGAAATTTTATAAGAGTTTCAACTTCTCTGCGCCCTCTCTGCGTACTCGGCGTCTCTGCGGTGAACACAAGAGCGCACATTAGGACCGTTCAAAGTATATTCCAGTGCCGAGCTCCCCGACGCCAGGATCTTCAGGTTGGGAAAGGTATCGTAGATGCTCTTCAGCTCCATGGACCATTCGGGATACTTGTGGATTTCATCGAAGCAAATAAGCTCGCCGCCAAGCTTGTAGAATTCATCGGCAATCTCATAGAGCGAGGAGCGGCCTACCAGAAAATGATCGGCCTGAAGGTAGAGCGCTTTGCCGGTGTAGGGGGCATTCCCGTACATACCTAACAAATACTGAATCATGGCGGTCGTCTTACCGATACCCCGCTATCCGACAATGATGGAAAAACGATTGCCGAGGGAGTGGTCCCGGAGAAAATAGCGCTTGAATTCCCGGTTGCGGATACGTAGGAAGGTCTGGCTGAGCGAAACGAGGTCGTCGAGCATGTCGGTCTCCATGTTAGGATTACATTCCGATCATAGACCGACTTTGTTGGTAATTCAATACTATTTCTCCGAACAGGCGACTTTGCTGGTGTTGACAGTCGTTTGCTCCGGGGGTATGTTCATAACGAATGAACATAACAGAATAGTGAACAAGGGATCGTCTCGCCATGCTTCAGGACACGGAAAAGCAGATGCTGGAAACGGTCGCCCGGGTGTTGGGAAACATCACGGGCATGCAGGTCGATCTCAAGCATCCGAAAGGTGTGGCGCCGGAAAGTGCCGATACTGGGATCATCATTCGCCATGATGATATGGAAGTGAGCTTTGCGGTTGAAATCAGGAGCGGCTTGACACGTCCCGCGGCGGCGCTGGCAATCGAGAAGCCGGCTCGCCGCGATATGAAGGTGCTTCTGGTTGCCACCTACGTGAACCCCAACCTTGCGGACTTTTTGCGGGAAGCGGATATCTCCTTTGTGGATACCGTGGGAAACGCTTATATCCATGCGCCGCCGCTGTTCATTTTCCTTAAAGGCAACAAGCCCGAAAACTACCAGAAGCCTGTCAGGCCGACCGGACGGGTATTCCGCGCCAGGGGGCTCCAGGTTGTCTTCGCCCTTCTGTGCAATTCCGGCCTGGAAAACGAGCCGTTCAGAAAAATCGCCGGACTGACGGGAGTGTCCCTCGGAACGGTCAACTGGATCATGAAAGAGCTCATTGCAATGGATTTCATGAGAGATCCCGGAAAGGGCCGCCGGAGGCTCGTTCGCAAGGATGTTCTCATGAGAAGGTGGGTAGAGGCCTATCCGGAGCAACTGATGGGAAAGATACTCAAGGGCTGTTACGCGGCAAAGGATGCCGGCTGGTGGCGCAAGGCCGATATCAAGGCGGATGGAGGGCTCTGGGGCGGTGAAGTCGCGGCCGCCAGGCTCACCGAATATCTCAAGCCCGAAGTCGTAAGAATCTACGTAAAAGGGACACCCGGAAAGCTCCTGGTGAAGAACAGGCTTACTCAGGCCTCCCAAGGCACGATAGAGATACTCGACCGGTTCTGGGATTTTGAGCTCGACTGGCCCCATAAAGATCTGGTCCCACCGCTTCTCATCTATGCCGATCTCATGGCAACAGGTGACACACGTAATGTCGAGACCGCAAGAATCATCCATGAAGAACATCTTGCTCGATTTATCCGGGAAGATTGATCAGGGGATCGTTTCCGTCCTCCAGGCAGTGAGCGATACGGCATCGCTGCTGCAAATCCTGTTTTTTGTCGTGGGCGCGACCGCTCGCGATGTGATACTCGGCCACGGGTATGGTATCGACACGGGAAGAGCGACCGTCGATATCGATATCGCGGTGCAGGTGTCGAGCTGGATGGAATTTGAGAGCTTATCCGAGGCTCTGACCACGACGGGCAGGTTTTCAAGAACCAGGGCGATGCAAAGACTGAGCTTTGAAGACCATTGGCCCGTGGATATCGTACCCTTCGGCGCCATTGAGAGCCCCGGAGATTCCATCGGCTGGCCGCCGGATCATGAAGTCACGATGAGCGTTGCCGGTTTCGAGGAGTGCTATTAACACTCCCTCATCGTGAAGCTGAGCTCGAGCCCGGATCTGCAAGTCCGATTCGCAAGCCCGGCCCGCCTGGCGGTGATGAAGCTTCTCTCATGGAGCGAGAGCTACCCGGACAGGCGAAAGGATGCTCGGGACTTATTTTTGATTATGCGAGCCTATTGTGATGCCGGGAACCTGGAGCGTCTCTACGAGGCTAATGCGGACATCTTCGAAATCGAGGGGATCGACTTTGAAACCGCATGCGCCAGGCTTCTGGGCAGAGACATGGGACACATGTTGAAGGCTGAGACGAAGAGCAAGGTTTTGGGTATGCTGGAGCGGGAGACCAACGTAAATTCACGTCAGAGGCTTGTGGAGGATATGGTGGGTACTCGGATCTTTGGAAACGACACGGCAATGAGAGCATCAGGCCTGTTGCTTGCACTGAAGCTGGGCATAAGAGAAGCATAGCTCAGGTTGCGGCGCTTTGTTGCCTGGGTGCGCGAAGCACAAAAGGAATACCTCCTGCCTTGGCACCGGCAACAAGTTGCCTGGGCCACCCGTGGACTGAGGGGTATTTCCTGAGGCTATTTCATACATGCTCATCACAAGGACACCGGCGCTGCTATTTGTCTTTCAACATATGTAGCCAGTAATGTGTATCTTGCGCTACTTTGTTCGGTATCAAGGAGCTATAAAGCTTTCTTCGAAAGATTTTCATTGTGTCAAAATACACGCGAACGAAATATGAGTCAGCTCCATCGCCTCCGCCAATTGAAAGAACAAACACGCCCCTTACATACTGCACGGAAGCCTCTCTAGCATCTATTAAGTCTGCGATTACCGAGCGAGGAACAAATAAAGATTGACCATCAACATAGATATCAAGACTCTGAACAATAGTCACAGTTCTGACATCCGATGGCAGACTAGATGGAAATGCATTGTTAGAATCTTTCTCAAGCCTGAGCGTGCTAATTCTTATGTTCACCACGCTATTCCTGAGCACCGAACTAATAAGAGTGCTGCCTGATTGAGCAATCGGTGTTCGCCTTTGCGTGGAATCAGAGAAAGCAGTCGGCGGGAAGCCTAACAGGATTATCGATATAAAAACAAGTAGACGGAATCTCATGGACGCACTCTCAACATGGCGTGATACCTATCGAATTCAGTATATCTCTTGGGCGATTATCATTGCAAGTACTTCCTTCAACCTTTTCGGAAGATCTTACACCATCCTCAGATAGTCGCAACCCCAAAAGATATGTTATTCCGCCAGCGGCCAACGCTCCATTTCCGCCACGCCTCTTTTTCCTTATGGACAGCGCATATGAATTGCGACTATAAGGAACGTACGCTGGTATAGCATATTGCAACAAATAGCGGGCTTGGCGGGAACGTAACTCCGGCCTGCCGCTGTTTCAAAATAGCCGCACGCAAGCACAAGCTGACATAGGCCGGGGATAGCAGTCTCTCTGGGGCATCGTTCCAAAGATCTGTATCTTTCCACTTTCCTTCATTAACGGGAGCAAAACATGGCGAAGGCGAAAAAGAAGAACTGGCGGGAGAAGCTCGCGGACAGCAAAGACCTTCCGAAGGTTGTCCAGTTGAAAGAAAATGGTCAAATACATTGGGGAGGCAGCACCATGGCAATTCCTTCACCAATGGAAGTAAATGACATCATGTCACGGGTTCCCGAGGGAAAGCTGATGACGATCGAGGGAATACGCAAACTGATTGCCCTCAAGCACTCCGCGGATATTGGCTGCCCTCTCACATGTGGGATCTTCTCATGGATTTCCGCAAACGCCGCCGTGGAGGACGCAGCGGAAGGCAGGAAGGACATAACTCCTTACTGGCGGACACTGAAGTCGAACGGAGAATTGAATCCCAAATATCCCGGGGGAATCGAGGAGCAGAAAAAGCAGTTGGAATCAGAGGGCTTCAAGGTAATCCCAAAAGGCAAGAGATTCATAGTGGAGAATTACAAAACATATCTGATCGAATACTGAGAAGCTTCCATAGAGAGGCTTTGCGTTCGGCCAAGCTGCAAGAGCCGGCTATCTTCAGAGAATCTGGAAGGAGGGGGTCTAGATGAAGAACGATCTGCCTGAGTCTGGTTGTGGTGTGGTGGTTGCATTTCTTCGGTTTGCGGCCGTTTTTCTGGTTCTTGCGGCTTATGAGCCGGCAGCGGGTCAATGGACGAGGCCCGTGGCCGCCCCTTCAGGAGTGGACATGGGGCAGGACGAGCAACGAAGCTCGTTGCGGATCAAGCTTGGCGAGGCTAATGAAAATGCTCTGCCCGAAAAGCCTGTTGCCCCGGCTCCCGCAGTCCGCCTCCCGGATGCCGAAGCACGAAAGATCTTGAAGCGTTTAAAGCCTCTCAAAGCGGAGCCCCAAGACGAGAAGAGCTTTCATCTTCGAGCTTCTTCGCCTCCACCTCCCCTTGCGGGCGCCACGATTGCGGAGCCGTTCCCACCGGCGGGCGAACGGGCTGGAGGCTCACCATCTTCCGTCGCTCCCGCCGGACCTTTGGAAATACTTCGATACTCTCCTGAAGGCGACGTTGCAGTCGCCCCAAACCTTAGCGTGACATTCTCCGAGCCAATGGTGACCTTGAGCTCACAAGCCGCTGCCATTGCACAAAACATCCCCATAAAGATTTCACCCTTACCGCCTGGCCACTGGAGATGGGTCGGCACCAAGACTCTGCTCTTCGAGCCAGACGGCCGGTTTCCCATGGCAACCGAGTACGTAGTGGAAATCCCCGCCGGCATAAAATCTTCCATGGGAAGCGCTCTTGCGACGGCAAAATCGTGGAAATTCAGAACCCCTGCGCCGCGGGTGGAGGGATGGCATCCAGGCTCCGGGCCGCAACGCCGCGATCCGTTGATGCTCGTCGCCTTCGATCAGAAGATAGATCCCGATACAGTAATCAGGAGCATCCGGGTATCTTCGGACAAAATGACATGGAAGGTCAGACTCGCAAAGAATGAAGAAGTCGAAGCTGACCGGATGGCAGGCTATTTTGTCAAAGATTTCCCAAAAGAGAACTGGGTTGCATTTCGTCTGGCCGATCCTCAAAAACCTTTCCCGCCAGACTCCGTCATAAACGTTTCCATCGATCAGGGCGCGGCATCGGCCGAAGGCCCACTCAAAACGGAGAAGCCTCAGAGTCACTCGTTCAAGACATATGGGCTGTTAGCAGTGGTGGAACAAAGGTGCGGGTGGGACAGGCAAGGAAGGAGCTGTTCCCCGACGGAGCCTTGGGTGATCAACTTCAGCAATTCACTCGATGCGAAGAAATTCGACAGCTCACAAGTGCAGGTGGAGCCAGGAATTTCACAAATGAAGGTGGAGAGCCATGGCAGAGAGCTTCGTCTAATGGGCATCAAGCGGGCCCACACGCAGTACAGGCTGACCCTCAAAGGCTCCATTGGGGATGATTTTGGCCAGACGCTGGGCGAGGACAAGTCGCTTACTTTCAATGTCGAGCCTTCCCAGCCACGCCTATTTGCTTCCAATTTCGGTTTCGTGGTCCTCGATCCCTACGCGGAGCCCCGCTATTCGGTATACAGCATCAACCACGCCAGCCTGAAGGTGCGGCTCTATACCGTCGGGCCTGAGCACTGGGATGAGCTGCCCGACCTCATCCAGGGCAGAAAGACCGAAATTCCAGGACACCTTGTCCTGTCAAAAACCGTGGAGGTGAAGGCCATACAACCGGACGAGCCTACAGAGACTCAGATCGACCTCAGCCCGGCACTCAATGATGGGTCGGGCCAGGTACTGGTGGTTGTGGAGCCTGCCGCACCGTCCCCAGCTCCCGTGACGGGGCGTCGAATCGATAGAGTCGTGACCTGGGCTCAGGTGACTCAGATCGGTCTCGATGCTTCTTACGATGGGAGGGCATTTCTAGCCTGGGCCACCTCCCTCAAGGATGGAAAACCCCTCGAAGGGGTGGATATCAGTCTATATCGAAAAGATATCCATGGCACCACGGAAGCGAGCGGCCTTGCAAGACTGCCTCTGCGAAATTCTAACCCCGAGTCTTTACAGTGGCTTCTCGTTGCGAGGAAAGGGCATGACACAGCCATACTCCCCGACCAAACCTCCTGGTGGAGGAGAGGCCGATTGGCAGGGAGATTTTTCGGAAGAGCATCGATGAACAGCCACGACGACCTCTCCTCCATAAGAGAGAAGCTCTCGCTCGCAGCGATGAGTGCCGCACAAGACAAAATGGCAGCCGAGGATTCTCTTCGCTGGTTCGTCTTCGACGATCGTCACCTGTACCGTCCGGGCGAGAAGGTGCACGTCAAGGGATGGGTGCGCGTGGTCGGCGGAGGGCCGGAGGGTGATGTCGGCTTCGTTGAGAATGCGGTAAAGAGCACATCCTATACCCTCACGGATTCCCGGGGAGACGAAATTCTCAAGGGAAAATGCCGCATCGATGCACTCGGCGGATTCGACACGGTGCTACAGCTTCCGTCCGATATGAGCCTCGGTATTGCGAGCCTCGCCTTCGAAGCAGAGGGAGGCCATGGAACGAACCGGGAAAGGCAGTATTCTCACGACTTTCACGTCGAGGAATTCCGGCGCCCGGAATTCGAGGTGAGCACGACGGTCAGCGAAGGGCCTCACTTCGCGGGAGATCACGCCGAGGCTGCCGCCACTGCTTCCTACTATGCGGGAGGCCCCCTTCCAGACGCTCCTGTGTACTGGAGCGTGAGCTTGTCATCCGCCACCTTTGTGCCTCCCAACCGGGGAGATTTCACCTTTGGCAGATGGGTGCCGTGGTGGAAGAGAATGCCGGCCACAGGGGTGGAGAAGGTTGAAGATTTCCGTGGCAAGACCGATGGTGCGGGAAAGCACGGGCTTCGGATGGATTTCCTTTCGACGGCCACGCCCGCTCCCGTCAGTGTCACTGCCGAAGCGCGGATCCGAGATGTCAACCGGCAGGAATGGTCGGCATCGAGCACAATTCTCGTTCATCCCGCAAATCTCTATGTGGGCGTCAGAAGCCCTCGAACCTTTGTTGAAAAGGGCCAGCCGCTCGTCGTTCAATCCATAGTAACCGATCTTGACGGGAAAGCCGTCGAAGGCCGAAAGGTTCTCATCCGTGCGACACTCTTCGATCGCGTATTAGAGAAAGGCGAATGGCACGAAAAGGAGACCAATCCTCGGGAGTGCGAGATAAGGTCCGCATCCGAGCCGGTCGAGTGCCGGTTCGAGACGAAAGAAGGAGGCTCGTATCGAATTGTCGCCACGGTGGAAGACGATTCGAAGCGAAAGAGCCAAAGCGAGCTCACCTTGTGGGTTGCAGGCGGGAAATCCATCCCGAGCCGAGAGGTGGAACAGGAGGATATCACCCTCATTCCCGACCGGAAGGAATATCAGCCCGGAGATACGGCAGAGCTGCTCGTCCAGGCACCGTTTGCTCCTGCTGAAGGCCTGCTTACGCTGCGCCGCGGAGGGATAGCCCAGAGCGAGCGCTTCCACATGGATCAGCCGTCTCATGTCTTGAAGGTGAGCATGAAAGAAGGATTCCTTCCGAATCTCCACGTGCAGGTCGATCTCGTGGGCGCCTCGGTACGGGCGGATGATGCGGGAAATCCGGATGAAAGGCTCCCCAAGCGTCCTGCTTATGCCACGGGAAGCGCAAACCTTTCCATTTCGCCCGCTTCTCGCAAGCTGAGTGTTCAAGCGACGCCGCGCGCAACCATCCTCGAGCCCGGAAGCAAAACCATCGTCGACATCGAAGTGAAGGATAGCTCCGGAAAGCCCGTAAAGGGCAGTGAAGTCGCCCTGGTAGTGGCGGATGAAGCAGTGCTCGCTCTTACGGACTACAGGATCGTCGATCCGCTCGGAATCTTCTATCCCGAGCGAGATCCGGGGACGAGCGATCATACCCTGAGGGAGATCGTTATGCTGGCGAATCCCGAGAGCTTCATCACGAAGGGAAAAGGAGGTCCTGACCAGAGAGCCCTTGCCTTCATGAGCGAGTCTTTCGTAGGACCGCTTAGTCGCGGGAGTGAAGAAGAGGCCCTGTTCATGAAGCACATGAAAGACGGTGGCCATGACGAGATCAGCCTGCGCAAAGATTTCAATGCCTTGGCGACCTTCGTGCCTTCACTGAAGACCGATGCCAACGGACGCACTCAAGTGGAAGTCAAACTGCCGGACAGCCTGACCCGCTACCGCGTAACCGGTGTTGCCGTTGCGGGCGATAAACGCTTCGGCCTGGGTGAATCCGCCATTACCGCTCGATTGCCTCTCATGGTGAGGCCTTCGGCACCGCGATTTCTCAATTTCGGCGATAAGCTCGAACTGCCCGCCGTCGTCCAGAACCAGACCGATAGTCCGCTGGAGGTCGATGTGGCCGTCCGTGCGTCCAATGCCGAACTGACGGACGGAGAAGGCCGCCGCCTCAGGGTTCCGGCCGGCGATCGGGTTGAAGTCCGCTTTCCGGCCTCGGCGGCGCTGCCCGGCACGGCCAGATTCCAGTTCGCGGTCGTCTCCGGAAAATGGGCCGATGCGGCGGAAATCGCGCTTCCCGTCCGGACCCCGGCTACTACCGAGGCCTTTGCCACCTATGGAGAAGTGGACAAAGGCCTCATGGCCCAGCCCATCGAGGCTCCGCCGGGTGTTGTCAGAGAGTTTGGAGGGCTCGAAATCGAGACTTCGTCGACACAGCTCCAAGCCTTGACGGATTCATTACTCTATCTGGTTTCCTATCCCTTCGAGTGCGCCGAGCAGCTTTCATCCAGAGTGCTGGCCGTGGCCGCGCTGCGCGACGTGCTTACAGCGTTCAAAGCCACTGGATTACCAGCACCCGAGACGATGACCGGAGCGGTCGAGCGGGATATCAAACGACTCTATGGAATCCAGAAGAGCGATGGGGGTTTTGGCTTCTGGGAGTCGGACACTGGGTCATTGCCCTACGTAAGCATCCACGCCGCCCATGCGCTCCAGCGTGCTAAGGACAAGGGTTTTGCAGTGCCCGAGGAAATGCTCGAAAACGCTTCGAGATATTTGAACGGCATCGAACGGCACATTTCAAGCACCTACGGTACCGATGCAAAGAGAGCGCTCGTTGCCTACAGCCTTTATGTCCGAAGCCTCATGGGAGATAGAGATACCGAAAAAGCCCGGCAGCTCGTTGCCGAATCGAGCTTGGATGGTCCCGTGCACGACGGTTCCGTCCGTGACGGTTCCGTCCACGACGGTCTTTCGGTCGAGGCAGCGGGCTGGCTGCTCTCCGTTCTTGCAGGCGACTCGGGCTCTACGGCGGAAATTGCAGCCATTCGCAGGTATCTTGACAATCACGTGAGCGAAGAAGCCGGGACAGCCCACTTTGCTTCCTCTTACGGGGCCGACGGCGGTCATCTCCTCTTGCACTCGGAGCGCCGGGCTGATGCGATCGTCCTCGAAGCTCTCATCGCGGACCAGCCCAAGAGCGATTTGATATCCAAGATCGTCAGGGGACTGCTCGCGCACCGCAAGCAAGGACGCTGGGAAAGCACGCAGGAGAATGCCTTCGTGCTCCTTGCCCTCGACAAATACTTCGCGACCTACGAGAAGGCCACGCCGAAATTCGCCGTGCGTGCCTGGCTGGGCAATGCTTTCGCCGGAGCTCATGAATTCAGGGGACACACAACGGACCGGCACGAGCTTCGAGTGCCCATGCATTTTCTCACCGATAGCCGCGAGCCCCGGAGACTGCTGCTTCAAAAAGAGGGAGTCGGACGCCTCTACTATCGCCTGGGCCTTCGGTATGCCCCTTCGAGTCTGAAGCTCGAGCACATGGATTGCGGGTTTTCAGTCGAGCGTACTTACGAGCCGGTGGACAATAAGGAAGATGTACGGCGCGACGCCGATGGCACATGGCAAATCAAGGCAGGGGCGAGAGTCCGTGTGCGGCTGACTATGCTCGCCCCCACAAGGCGCTACCATGTTGCGCTCGTAGATCCCCTGCCGGCAGGTTTCGAAGCGCTCAACCCCGCTCTTTCCACGACTCCTTCCATTCCGGAGGATGAAGAGAATTCCGGAAATCCAAGCCAGAAGCGCTCGTGGTGGTGGAGCCGGTCGTGGTTCGAGCACCAAAATCTTCGCGATGATCGTGTGGAAGCCTTTACCTCCCTGCTTTGGGACGGCGTTCATACTTACACATATGTGGCGAGAGCGACGACACCCGGTGATTTCATAGCGCCTCCGTCCAAGGCGGAGGAAATGTATCATCCTGAAACCTTTGGCCGTGGGACAACGGATAGAGTGGTAGTGAAATGATCGACGGCACCGTGGTTCGATCTACGAACAAAGGGCATCCTTCATAACAGCCCATAAGTAGTTTACACTTTTTCTCTGAAAATCATTCTGTGCTACCCCGTCATTCCGGCTAACAGCATGCCGGAATGACGAAAGTGCAAACTACAAAATGAAGGATGCCATCTATGGAGATTTTTTTTGGGAGGGAGTTATGAGAGAAAGGCAGTAAAGGGGACGCCCATGAAAGGCTACCCACATAAGGCGGGACATATCTCACGCGAAGACGCGAAGGCGCGAAAAAAGAGCCGGTTCCTCTTAGCGTCTTCGCGCCTTCGCGCCTTCGCGTGAGAACTATGCTTGAGCTTGCTGCTTCCAGAGTGTCCCGGCTTATGACGGTAGCCATCGAGAAAGCAGCTTGACAGGCCACCGCATTGGTGCTAATTACGCTCTACGACTGGCGGGACGTGGCGCAGCCTGGTTAGCGCGCTTGCTTGGGGTGCAAGAGGACGGAGGTTCAAATCCTCTCGTCCCGACCACGACATAAAAAATCCCCAAAAAGATCAAGGCCCCCTTCTTCGGAAGCGGGCCTTTTCTTTTTCCTTATCAGGGAACCTCGTATCAGATGGGACATTCCGTTATGTCGCGCCGATCCGCGCTAAAGGTGGCTTGGGGGGGGCCTTAAAATTCCGTTCCTTCACATAAGCTCAACAGGCGATCCGAGGATTCTTCGTCCATGCCGATAAACTTGACGCCGAAGCCGGGCGGGTAGCAGTCCAACTGTCCGTGGTTAATCCACACCACCTCGCCGAGAGTGCGCACGAGGGGCTCTTCGTCACTGATCCATAGCTCGACTTCGATGACACTTTTGGGGGGAAACGAGTGGTTGGTTATGATGAACACGCCGCCGGGGCATATGTCGTGCGTGATACCGTCAACTTGAAATTCCTCGCTCCTCCATGTGATGCGAGATTGTTTTCTGATCCGTGTAGAGGTTCTCCTCTCGATCATGCTCCACTTTCCTGACCTTTTTTACTCCGCTTTTTTGGACCTCTTTTGCTTTGCACCCTCGGCCTTTTCCGCTCCTCGCCCGACCGTCTATCCTGCCGGCCACTTGAAGCGGCACGGCTTGTAGTCCCGTGATCCTTTCAAAAAGCCGGCCATGTGAGTGGCCTGGCTGCGAATGATCGAGCGGAGCTGGCGCTTTCTTCCCTCGTAGGATTCCTGGGATTCGAGACGCTCCAGAATCATGTCCGTTATATACTTCCGGGTTTGAACATCCGGCGTACCGGCTTCGAGGCCGAAAGCTCCGCCTGGGTGGAGCGATGAAAAGATGGCTCGATCCACCACGGCCTCGCGGAATTCTTCCAGCAAATCGAGCACCAGGGGAGGGTTTCCGGGGCGGTTTCCATGGAGAATGCCGGCGAAAGGCTCCAGTCCGGCGAGCATTACCGCTCCCCAGACCTGGGTATAGAGAATCCCATAACCATATTGAAGCAGGGGCTGCACCACTTCGACCGTCCCTTCAGCAGCATGGCCCATGGAGGTCATTTTCTCGATGATAATTTCCCTTACCCCATCCTGGTAGAGGCAGCCCATCGTGCTTTCGAGCTCCCCCAAAACAGAGCGGGTTTTCTCCACGGAATCAGCCTTGAGTGCCTTGATGCGATTTCCCACTCTCTTGATCTGGTCCGCGATTCGTATGAGCTTCTCGAAGCGCTCGGCATCGGAGTGCTCCAGAGCGTCGGCAAAATAGCGAAGGAGTCCGGCCTGATTGGCTGCTTTTGCCGCGCGCAGGGAACGGCAGGCTTTGAAGATTTGCGCTTCCGCCAGGATCATTACATCGGCTTCTTCCGAAAGGGTCGGGGACGTGGCGGAAAGCGCGGGCATGGGTGCGTGAGAAGGGACTACGGAATCAGGACGGCCGGCAAGCTGCATAAAATGGACAGGAATGCCCCGCCGGCAGAGCTCCTCGATAAGGTCGGAATCGAAGGCCACTCCTCCGGAAGCGATGATCACTTCGCTAAGCTCGAAAAACGGCAGCTCCTGGACTGCGTGATGACTTCCGGCCTGGACCTTGACCGTAAGCCGGTCGCTCATTTTACCGAGAAAAATTCCTTCCTCATGGATGACCAACTGAGCTTTATCGCCGCTCCGGACTAGAGAAATGCCTTCCATGGAGGCAGTCTTCCGGGCTCCATTTTCTCCATTCCTCGGGGCATGCCCGAGCTCGGGCTTGCCCGTGAACAGGTTCAACTGCACGGGAAGCCTGGTGGAATCACGGTCCTCCACGTCAGCCCCACGAGTGGAACCCGTCTTTGGCTTCTGTTCCGGCACCTTTTCCATCGCAAACCTCTCATCCCGCCTTCCGCAAAAACATGAGCATGAAGGCTGTGTATCTTTCGCCCGTATCCTGGTGGATCACCTGCGACCTATAAGCAACCATACAACATTAGCCGAAAAATGGCCAGTCATAACGTGGGGGACGGCGGAGACGGGGATTGGGCTCGCGAAGAAACGGCTCAGATGTCCAGGATTACCATCGCTTCCCAGCCTCGCCCGGTTTTTTCCACCCGGTAGCGATGCAGGGTGACGGCCTTGACGTCTACCACGAGGTCGTGGACTTGCGCATCGAGCTCCTCTCCGTAGGCTTCGGCGCTCAGCACAAAATGGTCGTCCGTAGAGTCGATGCGGACTTCAGGGACGCGCAGCAGGAGGCGCTCGGCGTCTTTGAAAAAGATAAGCTCCTGGAGGAGCTCGAAGAGCAGCATGTCCAGGGCGTCGGCTTCAACCCGGATCGTACGGAATTCCTTTTTTGCGATGGTGTTCAAATCCGCCACCATCACGTTCATGGTGGCATCGGCGGCGGCAACGAACAATTCCTCCACCGTCCGGCCCGTGGCTTCGAAGGCAGCGTCCGAGGTGGCTATATCATCGAGAAAGGTGAAGGGCATATCAAACCTCGCACTCTTTGAGCCGGTTGAGGATCGTTTCCCTGTCTTCATCCAGATGGCGGCCGATAAAGACCAGTTGAGTGATCTCGGCCCCAAAGCCCTCCAGCTCGGCCCGCCCTACCACGTAGTTGAAAAGATAGGTGTCTTCGTTCAGTTGTACGAAGCCCTTGGCCCGGTAGACCGACGAGGGCAGGTTGGAAACCAGCTCCCGGAACTTCTCCTCATCCAGACGGGCACCGGTGGTGTACACGAACGACTGGAATTCCGCCTCGCCGTGATAGCTAACCCGGGCGGGACGTCTTTCCGTCGCCATCTGGAAGCCGAAGAGCACGTGAGTGTCCACGTCGCATCCCACCGCCTTGAAAAACACGGCTGTCTCGTTGTGCCGCCGGACCTGCGCTTCCACGTCCTTGACGTCGGCGGTCGTGACCAGGTCGATCTTGTTGATCAATACGACGTCGGCCGCTTGCAACTGCGTGAGCGTCGTCCGGCCGAGGTGCGGAAATTTAATATTCGAATAGGCATCCACAACACAGATGACGCTGTCCAGGCGGACCTGGGGCAGACTGTCTTCGACTTCGTACACCAGGGCATCCGCTTCAGCCACTCCCGTCGCTTCGACCACGATGAACTCGGGATGAGCTCTTAGAATGATTTCCTCGACCGCAGCTTCGAATTCGCCCGTCAGCGAGCAGCACACGCAGCCTCCCAGGAGCTCGACGATCTCTATGCTGTCGCCCCGGAGCACTTTGCTGTCAATGGCAATCTCGCCAAACTCGTTCATCAGGACGGCAAACCGGCGGTCGGCCGTGTCCACGATGCGTTTGAGCAGCGTGGTTTTTCCACTACCCAAAGATCCCGTAATCAGCATTATCGGTGTCTTCACAGCCATCACTTCTCCTGAATACACTCCATGAGGTCACGAATCTTCAGCCTCATCCCTTCACGTTTCCCACGGGAACAAAGCGAGCCACCCGTTTGCTGATCCCCGCCTTTTCCGTGGCGTAGACCACGTCGTCAATGTCCTTGTACGCCGGGCCGGCCTCCTCGGCCAGGCCGGAATAGGAAACGGTACGCACGTAGATGCCGCGAGCTTCCATGTCCTGCTGGAGCTTCTTTCCCTGGAACATCTTCTTCGCACGGTGACGGCTCATGGTGCGGCCGCTCCCGTGCGCGGTGCTGTAGAATGTTTGGGAGCCGCTCTCGACGCCGGCAAGGAGGTATGATCCCGTTTCCATGCTCCCCCCGAGAATCACCGGTTGTCCGGTCTTCTTGTATATTTCGGGCAATCCTTCCATTCCCGGCCCAAAGGCGCGAGTGGCGCCCTTGCGATGTACCAGCAGCTCTCGCATTTCGCCTTCGACGAGATGCTTTTCCAGCTTGGCGGTGTTATGAGCCACATCGTAGACTTGATGAAGCCCGAGGTCCTCGGGAGATTTGTGAAAAACGTCGGAAAAAACCTCCCGGACACGATGCAGGATGACCTGGCGGTTGGCGAACGACATGTTGATGGCGCATTTCATGGCGGCGAAATAATCCCTGCCTTCCGGAGAGTTGAACGGAGCACAGGCCAGCTCCCGGTCAAGAATGCTGATTCCGTATTTTTTCTCCATCACCTTGAGAAAGAGCTGCAGATAGTCCGTCGCCACCTGATGGCCGAAGCCGCGGCTCCCACAATGAAACATCACCGCCACCTGGTTTGGTATGGTGATCCCGAAGGCCTTTGCCAGCTCCGGGTCGAAAATATTCTCCGGCTTCGCGACCTGGATTTCCAGGTAATGGTTTCCGGACCCCAAAGTCCCGATCTGCTTGAATCCACGCTCTACGGACTTATTGCTGATCTTGGTGGCGTCAGCGCCCGAGATACATCCGTCTTCCTCCGTCCGTTCGAGGTCTTCCTTCCAGCCGTACCCGTTTTTGAGGCACCAGCGGCCCCCCTGCTCCACCGCATGGCGGAACTCATCCTGAGTCATCTTGATAAAGCCGCTGCTGCCCACTCCCGCCGGGACACGGGCAAAAAGCCTGTCCACCAGATCCCTGAGGTGCGGCTTGACTTCCTCGTAGGTCAGGTTCGTAAGAACGAGCCGCATGCCGCAGTTTACATCGAAACCGATTCCGCCCGGCGAGATGACACCGGTTTTCGTGTCCATGGCCGCCACGCCGCCGATGGGAAAGCCGTAGCCCCAGTGGCCGTCCGGCATGCAGTAGGCATATCTGGTGATACCGGGTAACGTCGCGACATTGGTGACCTGCTCGATCACGCCTTCATCGATGTCCTGAACCAGCTTTTCCGTTGCATAGATCCGCGCCGGAACGCGCATACCCTCCTTATAGGAAACAGGAATCTCCCAGATCGTGTCGGATATCTTCTTGAGCTCTTTCAGTGAGGTCATGTTCTGTTACCTTCCATTTTTCCGCCATCCCGCACGGAAAGCCAAAGGAAAAGGAGAGAGGGCTCGCAGGGCAACCCCATGGCACGTAACAATCTAAGACACCGGAACCATTGTTATTACTCTGCGATTTCAGCCATGCCGCTGTCCTCGTTAAGAAAAATATACTGATCTGACAGTCTTTTGTCCAGAAGACAGAATCCATTAGTATTCAGCTATTCGCACGATTCCTTGACGGCAGAGCTGGAAATATGTACAGTATTTCTGAACATAATTTCAAGGGAGTAACCGACATGCCTATCCAGACCACTTATACGAACGCTCGAGCCAACCTGGCGAAGCTTCTCGATGAAGTCACGGATAATCAGGAGATCGTGATCATTACCCGAAGAGGGGCTGAAGACGTTGCGATGGTTTCCGCAACGGAGCTCACCAGCTTGCTCGAAACGGCACATCTGCTTCGTTCACCCAAGAATGCCGAGCGTCTGCTGAAAGCGCTCAATCGAGCATTATCGGGCACTGAACAGCCAAAGCCCCTGGAGCAATTGCGTCGAGAGGTCGGCCTTGACGAAAAAGCGTGAGGCGGTATTCCATCCTGAGTTTATCGAGGATCTACGCACCTTGGTGGAAACGGACCGTCGCATGGCACTGCGAGCTTTCGCTCTCGTGGAATCCATACTCAGAGATCCTTTCTCCGGAACAGGGAAACCGGAGCCTTTGAAATATCTTGCTCCGGGTACCTGGTCCCGCCGCCTCACCCAGGAACACCGGATCGTGTACCTGGTGAGAGATGACCGTATCGATTTTCTCCAGGCACGCTACCACTACTGAGCATTCAGGCGACCTCGTTTCTTACCGGTTCACCCGGTTTTCGATCTTCGGTCCAGAAGCTTAGCGAGAGGAGGCAGACTCCCCGGAAGAGCTTCAATCCAAAATTCCCACGGAAAACACATTCCTCTTGACACGCTCGTTGTTTCGCTTCTATTGTTAGGCCACTCGGGAAGGAAACGATGAATCATGAGGGCAGGTCAAGGCCTTGATCGATTTTATTTTTGTCGCTATGGACGTGAGGAGGCCGGGCTGACCTGCATCTGAATCAGGATATGACCTTGAATTCAAGAGCCGCGGGTTCAGCCCGCGGCTCTTTGTATTTGCGTGGGTGACGAAACGTGAATGTGGCAGGAAACACCAGGGGAGTATATCGTGGCAGAAGAACTTAAGGAGCTCAGGGAAGCCATCGATCAGTTGGACACCGAACTACTTCGGCTTTTAAACCGCCGCATGGAGCTGGCTGAGGAGGTTGGACGCATCAAGGCTCTAAACAGCTTGTCTCTTTTTGACCCGGGACGGGAAGAATCGATTTTCCAGCGGCTCTCCAACGCCAACCCGGGTCCTTTGACCGAAGAGTCCCTCCGAGCCATTTACCGTGAGATCTTTGAAGCCTCGAAGCTTCTTCAGAAAGTATCGAAACAAGAATAGTGCGGGATGCCGGCCTGGTGCCCGCCTTTCGATACCTTGCTCCGGCCTGCCTGACGGAGGAAGGGATTAGGAAGATCATAGTGAAAAAGCCTCTTCTTTGTGGCTGTCTGGTGGACGTTGCGACGGAGGAAATACCTCAATTCCTCCACCATCCGGGAGTCGATCTCCTGGAATGGCGCCTGGATCTTTTCCTCCGAAAGCACTCCCTGGAAAGCACACGGGATGCCCTTCGCTTCTTGTCCATTTCGCCTGGCCCTTCTTCCGGGCCTTCTTCTCCCCGCCATCCGGTACTTGCAACCAATCGGCCCTTGAGGGAAGGTGGAGCCTTCGAAGGAACGGAAGAGGCCCGGTTCGATATGCTTCGGAAAGCGGCTGAAGCCGGGGCGGAATGGGTCGATATCGAAGACGACACTCCTGAAGATACGGCAAAATGGTTTTCCTCGCGACATACACGGGTTTTGCTCTCTCACCATGAGTTTTCGGAAACGCCCGACTCGGTGTCTCTGCGCCGTCTTGCCGAAAGAATGGCCGGCAAGGGAGCCGATACCGTGAAGATTGTCACTTACGCCCGCTCGCCCGAGGACAATCTCCGGGTGCTCGATCTCATTCCTTTCGCCCGGCGTGAATTGGGCATCGAAATGATTGCCTTCTGTATGGGACCGTTGGGCCGTTGGAGCCGGTTCGTCTGTTTGATGCTCGGAAGCCCCTGGACCTACGTGCAGTTTCAGGAGTTGTCAGCAGCCGCACCCGGACAGCTCACGGTACCCGAAATGCGCACCCTTTTGAGTATAGGGTTTGAGCTGTAAAGACGGCATCATGGCTGTAAACGACAAGCTCTTGCCGAGCAGGCCGTAACCCGAAGCGTGGAATTTAAAACCTAAAACTTCAAGAAAAAGTCTATTCAATGATCAAATCCGTACAAGCCGATCTGTTCGCGGTCATTGGGAACCCGGTAAAGCACAGTCTGAGCCCGGTCATGATGAATGCCGCCTTCAAGAGCCTGGGCATCCCGGCGGTGTATCTGGCCCTTCACGTAGACGTGCTGCCGGAAGATTTGAAGACCCTCTCCAGGATGGGCTTCAAGGGTCTGAGCGTGACCTTGCCGCACAAGGAAACAGCCTATCGCCTGACGCGCGGTGTGGATGAAACCGCGCAGGCCATCGGGGCGGTGAATACTTTGCGATGGAGCGGAGAAGGCTGGGAGGGGTGCAACACCGACTGGCTGGGATCGAACCGGGCCTTGGAACAGGTGATCCAGTTGAGGGGCAAACGAGCGCTGGTCATCGGCGCGGGGGGAGCCGCAAGAGCCGTCGTCTACGGGCTCGGAAGGGAAGGAGCGAAGGTGACCGTATCCAATCGTACCACCGAGCGCGGTCAGGCTCTCGCCGACTCGTTCAAGTGCAATTTTATCCCCCTGCCGGAGCTGAACGATCCTCTTCACGGGAAGAGCTTCGACATCGTTGTCCAGTGCACCTCCGTTGGTCTCGCCAACCGGGAATCGTCCCCTCTTCTTTCCGAGTTCTTCTTTCATCGCGGAATGGTGGTCATGGATACGGTCTATCGCCCGGCCAGGACGCCTTTCGTTCAAGCCGCCGAGAAGGCGCACTGCGTGGTTGTCCCCGGATCGGACATGCTGCTCTATCAGGGAGTGGCGCAACTGGAATGGTGGCTGGGGGAGCCGGTTCCCCGAACCACGGGTATTCGAGTCATGAAAGATGCACTAATGAGGGCCCTTGCGCATGAATAAGAATAGTATCGTCAAGAAAGTCGAGCCGGTTTCCGGTATCAAGGTAAACATCCGGCTGCCCGGCTCGAAGTCCATCACCCATCGGGCGCTGCTGATGGCTGCACTGGCCTCGGGAGAGAGTGAGATCAAAAACCCTCTGGCTGCCGAGGATACCCTCCTTACGGCCAAGGCTTTGAGGCAGTTGGGAGTGGAGATTACATGGAAAGAAGACAGAGCCCTCGTACTTCCGCCCAAAGAACGCTGGACCCAGCCCGCAGGCCCGATCCTGCTGGGAAACAGCGGCACCAGCATGCGGCTGCTCATCGCCCTGGCTGCGACGGGGACCGGTAGCTTCGTGCTCGACGGCACCCCGCGGCTTCGTGAGCGCCCCATCGGACCCGTCCTGGAAGGCCTTGAAAAACTGGGCGTCAACTGCCGCTGCCTTAATCAGCCGGGATACCCTCCCGTTGAAATTATCAGCCGGGGGCTGGAAGGCGGGGAAGTCATCGTGGACGCCAGGCAGAGCAGTCAGTTCCTGTCGGCGCTTCTCATCGCTTCCCCTTGCGCCCGTGCGGAAATGCGCATCGGGTGGCTCGATCCGGTTGCCTCTTTTCCCTATCTCGCCCTCACCCTTGCCATGATGAAACAGGCAGGTATCGAGTATCACCGGGTTACGCCGAATCAGCTCGTCATTCCCGCCCCGCAGCAGTATCCGGCCCTCAAATACAGGGTGGAAGGCGACTGCTCTTCAGCATCCTATTTCTGGGCAGCAGCCGCTCTGACCGGCGGAGAGGCTTATACCTACCCCGTCTTTCGGGGAAGCGCCCAGGGTGACTGCCGGCTCCTGGAAGTCCTGGAGAAAATGGGCTGCCGTGTTTTCTGGGAAGACGAGGGAGTGCGGGTGGCCGGCTCGGGCCGGCTCGATCCCGTGGATCTCGATATGAACACCATGCCGGACATGGTGCCCACGCTGGCGATGGTTGCGGCATTTGCCCACGGGCGCAGCCGCATTCGAAACGTGGCACATCTTCGGGTCAAGGAATCCGACCGGCTCAGCGTCGTGGCCTCGGAGCTCGCCAAGTTCGGAGTCCCCGTTCAGGAGCTCCCCGATGGTCTGGTGATCGAGGGGGGAAAGGTCTCTTCCCCCACATGCTGCATAGAAGCTCATGACGACCACCGCATAGCCATGGCTTTTTCCTTGCTCGGGCTGTGCGTCAAGGGAGTGGAAATTCATGGAGCCGAAGCGGTGGCCAAGTCTTTTCCTTCTTATTGGGATGAATTCGAACGACTGAGCCCCAAGACATTGTAGCAAGAGCTGACTTTTCAGCTCCTGAAACCTTATTCGTTATCTCGGCTACCCACATAAGGCGGGACACCTTGAACGGTAGGGCGGGGTTGCGTCCCCGCCAAGCTCGCGGCTCACCAAGCTTGGCGAGTTGCGAGCTTGGCG
>Ga0074199_1000787_pt1 | contig 39806 bp, 29 predicted proteins | sample EPASupsiteSAE347_FD_64528 | JGI IMG/M metagenome (GOLD analysis project Ga0074199, IMG submission 64528) | Bioremediated contaminated groundwater from EPA Superfund site, New Mexico - Sample SAE3-47 | ecosystem: Environmental > Aquatic > Deep subsurface > Groundwater > Contaminated ... | reverse complement strand
AAGGAAGTTGGAGGGAATTTGGACAAAGGTTTGTCCGGTTTAAGCGATCACATCGGTCATTTTTTGCCTTCGTTGGTAAGAGCGGTCCAATGATGCCTAAAAAATCATTTTCGGACAGCCTGTTCATCCTTGACAATTAGAGAGTAAAGGAGTCATTCGTTGAAAAGTTCTTGCTCCCTCTGTCCGCATTCCTGTTCAATTGAAATAAGAAAAGCAAATACCTCGTTCTGCAAGATTGATTCCCACGCAAAGATTGCGGGCGCTGTTCCCGGCTATGCGGAAGAAAGGGTCATAACAGGAATCGATGGCTGCGGGATGCTTTTCTTTTCTGGCGGATGAAATCTCCCGCGACACCTATGTGACGATAATGATGTAGTATTACCCCCATTATCGGGCCTCTGAATTCCCTAAAATCAACCGTCACATCACTCGGGAGGAATACGACCGCGCCCTCTCCTGGTATAGGCGTCTGCAACGTTTGGTGTCTTGCTTTTGCCCACACTATGAACACTCTCTTCTTATGAGCTTCCGTCCGAATACGGGGCTTTGCCGCGGAGGACGGCGCTTAAAAACTGGCCGGTGAAGGAATCGGGGTTGGCGGCGACTTCTTCCGGGTTTCCCTCGGCGATCAGGCGTCCCCCTCCGTCTCCTCCCTCGGGGCCCAGGTCAATGATATAGTCCGCGCATTTGATCACGTCCAGATTGTGCTCGATGATGAGGACGGTGTTGCCTTGCTCCACCAGCCGCTTGAGAACCGTAAGCAGACAGGAGACGTCATGGAAGTGGAGGCCGGTCGTCGGCTCATCCAGGATGTAGAGGGTGCTGCCGGTGGCGGTCCGGGAAAGTTCCGTGGCCAGTTTTACCCGCTGGGCCTCGCCGCCGGAGAGAGTGGTGGCGGACTGCCCCAGGTGAATATACCCCAGGCCCACGTCCTTTAGGGTCGTCAGCTTCCTCTTTATTTTGGGGATGTTTTTGAAAAATTCGAGGGATTCCTCCACGGTCATGTCGAGCACATCGTGTATGCTTCGCCCCTTGAAGAGCACATCCAGAGTCTCGCGGTTATACCGCTTTCCACCGCACTCTTCACAGGGCACATACACATCGGGCAGAAAATGCATCTCTATCTTGAGGATGCCCTCGCCCCCGCAGGCCTCGCAGCGTCCGCCCTTCACATTGAAGCTGAAGCGGCCGGGGGCGTATCCCCGCATCCTGGCCTCCGGCGTCATTGAGAAGACCTCCCTGATGGGAGTGAAGACCCCCGTGTAGGTGGCGGGATTGGAGCGGGGCGTGCGGCCGATGGGGGACTGGTCTATAAGCACCACCTTATCCAGGTGTTCCAGGCCGAGTATCCGGTCGTGTTCTCCGGGCTGCTCCACGGCTCTGAAGAAATGACGGGCCAGGGAGCGGTGGATTATATCGTTGACGAGGGTGCTCTTGCCGGAGCCGGAAACCCCCGTGACACACACAAAAAGCCCGAGGGGAATGCGGACCCGTATGTTTTTCAGGTTGTTCTGGCGGGCGCCCACCACCTCAAGAGCCCGCCCGTCGGGCGCTTTCCTGGCGTCCGGAATGGGGATGGAGGACTTTCCGGAGAGATACCTGCCGGTGATGGAGCGCGGGGCGGAGCCGATCTCATCCGGCGGACCGGCATAGACGATCTCCCCGCCATGGATCCCGGCCTCCGGGCCCATGTCCACGATAAAGTCGGAGGTCCTTATGGTCTCTTCGTCGTGCTCGACCACCAGCAGGGTGTTTCCGAGATCTCTTAAGTTTCTCAGAGTTCCCAGGAGACGCTTGTTGTCCCTCTGGTGCAGCCCGATCGTGGGTTCGTCGAGGATGTAGAGCACCCCCACCAGCCCGGATCCGATCTGGGTGGCCAGGCGGATCCTCTGGGCCTCTCCTCCCGAGAGGGTCCCCGCCGTGCGCCCCAGAGTGAGGTAATCGAGTCCCACGTCGATCAGAAATTTCAGGCGGGCCTTGATTTCTTTCAGAATTTGCCGGGCGATGGCCTTTTCCCGATCGTTGAGAGCAAGGGAAGAGAGGAAAACATCGTTCTCCCGGATGGAGAGGTCGGTAACCTCGGCTATATTTTTACCTCCGATCAGGACCGAAAGAGACTCGGGCTTGAGCCTGCGGCCTCCGCAGGAGGGGCAGGAACGGTCTGCGATGTATTTGCCGATCTCCCCTCGCATGAATTCGGATTCGGTCTCCCGGTAGCGCCGCTGAAGATTGTGGACGGCTCCCTCGTATTCAAAGTCCAGCGACTCCGCCTCCGGGTGCCCGGCGCTCCCGTACAGGATGACCTCTTTCTGGAGCGGGGTGAGTTCTTCGAAGGGCGTCTCGAAATTAAATCCGAAGACCTTTCCAACTTTCTTAAGGCGCGACCAGTACCAGCTTTCCATGGCCTGGTACCTGAAATTGCGGACGGGCCGGCCCCAGGGCGCTATGGCTCCTTCGGAAAGGGACTTCCCTGGATCGGGAATCACCAGTTCCGGATCAATCTCCATTTTTCTTCCCAGCCCCATGCACTCCTGGCAGGCTCCAAAGGGGCTGTTGAAGGAGAAAAAACGGGGCGTCATTTCCTCGACGCTTATGCCGCAGTTCGGGCATGAGAGCTTCTCGCTGAAGAGGAGCTCCTTTCCCCCTTCCCTTTCCACCAGGACGGTTCCGCCGCTCAAGCCAAGGGTGGTCTCCAGGGAATCGGTCAGGCGCTGCCTGAGTCCGTCTTTCAAAACCAGACGATCCACCACCACCTCGATGGAGTGCTGGCGGTACTTTTCCAGATTAATTTTTTCCGAAAGCTCGCGTATTTGTCCGTCCACCCTGGCCCGGACAAAGCCTTTCCGGCGCACGTCATCGAGGAGCTTCTGAAACTCCCCCTTGCGGCCCCTCACCAGGGGGGCCAGAACCTGAATCTTCTCTCCCGCCGGCCAGGCCAGGATCTGGTCGGTCATCTGCTGGACGGTCATGAGGGATATGACCCTTCCGCACTGGTGGCAGTGTGGTATTCCGATGCGGGCAAAGAGGAGCCGCAGGTAGTCGTAGATCTCGGTGACGGTTCCGACGGTTGAGCGGGGATTGGCGCTGACTCCCTTCTGGTCTATGGAGATGGCCGGAGAGAGTCCCTCGATATAATCCACGTCGGGTTTGTCCATCTGGCCCAGGAACTGGCGGGCGTAGGCGGAAAGCGATTCGACATAGCGGCGCTGTCCTTCGGCGTAGATGGTGTCGAAGGCCAGGGATGATTTCCCCGAGCCGGAAAGACCTGTAATCACGATCAGCTTGTTGCGGGGCAACGCAAGATCGATGTTTTTCAGGTTGTGTTCCCGGGCGCCTTTTATGAAAATAGAATCGTCATGCATGGCAGTGTTCGAGTGATTATAACATAAAGGCCGAGGGGGAGGGAATAGCGGTTCAGATAAAGAATAGTTTATAGATGAAGGTTCTGCTGGTGAACCCCCCGTCAGTAAACGGTGTCCGCATAATCCGGGAGGGAAGGTGCATGCAGCGCCAGGATGGCTGGACCGCGGCCTGGCCGCCACTCTCGCTTGCCTATTGCACTTCGGTGCTGCGGGAGGCTGGTTTTGAGGCGATTCTCAGGGACTGCATCATCGAAAATATTGACTTTGAGGGCTTGAAGGAGATCGTCCGGGATTTCAAGCCGGATCTCCTGGTTATAAATACCGCGACGTTCACCATCGAGGGAGATCTCTCGGTCGCCCGCCTGGCCAAGGAGAACGCAGCAGGAGTACGGGTCGCGGCGATGGGCATTCATGTCACCGCCCTTCCCGACGAATCTTTTCGGGCGGAGCCGATGCTGGATTACATTATCCGCGGCGAGCCGGAAGAGACTCTTAAAGACCTGGCTCTGGCCCTTCGCGAAGGGCGCTCACCGCTTGAGGTCAATGGTATTTCCCTTAAAAACGGGGAATCGGTTCAACACAACTCAAACCATACATTTATCGAAGATCTGGATGCTCTCCCCTTTCCGGCCTGGGACCTGGTCGATCTGGATAAATACCGCGAACCTTTGAGCGGCGAACGCTTCCTGCTGATATCTCCCGGAAGGGGTTGCCCCTTCGGCTGTTCCTTCTGCGCCGGCAAGGCATATTACGGTTCGAAAGTCCGCCTCAGGAGCGCTAAGAATATTGTTGATGAGCTGGCCTGGTGCGACACGCAGTTCGGTGTCAGAAATTTTCTTTTCTGGATAGAATCGTTTACCATTAACCGGGCTCGCGTAATGGAACTGATGGATGAAATTATTTCCCGAAAGCTTGAAATCCGCTTCATCTGCAACAGCCGGGTCGCCGATGTGGATCAGGAAATGCTCTTTAAACTGAAGAAAGCCGGATGCTGGATGATCGCCTTCGGTATTGAATCGGGAAATCAGGAAATTCTGGATTCCATGAAAAAAGCAACCCTGCTCCCGCAGGCGGAGAAGGCTGTCCGCATGGCTCACGAAGCTGGACTTAAGGTGGCCGGCCACTGCATCATCGGTGTTCCCGGGGAGAGCGTGAAGACGATCAAGCAAACCATGGCTCTGGTCCGCATTCTCCGCCTGGACTACGTCCAGTATTACTGCTGTGTCCCCTTCCCGGGCTCGGACCTTTATCGGGAAGCCCTGGAAAAAGGCTGGATCAACACGGATCGATGGGATGGATTCGAGCAGAGCTATTCAGTCATGGACCTCCCTAATCTTGACTCCCGGAACGTCATGAGGTGGAGAAAAAAGGCTTTCCTCCGTTTTTATCTTTCTCCGGGAACAATCTTCCGGATACTCGGAGAGATTCGCTCTTTCGGTCATTTGAAGCGTCTTGCCGGGATGGTCAACGATTTTTTCTTCTGGATTTTAGCGAAAAGAGAACGGATTTGGCCACCGAAAAAACCGTCCCGGCGTTGAGACTGGACAGCAGGTTAAGTTCCATGTTGGAACAGCATTTGCATTGGGTGCAACGCGGTTTCCTGATTTTCTCAAATGCTTCTTTAAAGCCCAATTCCAGGGCATCTGGGGCTTCCGCTTCTTCGAGGAAGGGGTAGCAGGGAAAGACTTTTCCATCCGGAGAAACGGCGCAGAAGAAGCTGCCCGCCTGGCAGGCAGCGGAAGTTTTTTCGAGGCGGAGGAGAGACCGGATGGCAGAGGGCGAATTGATGATTGGGAAAGAACTGAGTTTCCTGTCCAGAATTTGTTTGATTGTCCTTCCGAAATCAATTTGTTCGGAAGCGAGTTGACCCGCTCCTTCCGCCGCCAGGCGGTATTCAAAAACGGGGTTGAAGAAAATTTCAAAGCCCTCTTCTTCGGCTTTCCTGAGCATGAAATCCACGTGTTCTGTATTTGAGCGGGTTAACACGCAGATGACCCATACCTTGATTCCTTCACGCCTTGCCGCCCGAATGGCGGCTATGACTTTTTCGTAGGTTCCCGCCCCCCGCTGCCTGTCATGTATTTCGGGGGGGCCGTCCAGGCTCAAGACAAGAAAGTCCAGCCCTTTGAGTTCGCCGATTCTTTCCGGCACAAAAATCCCGTTGGAACAAAGCGTAGTCGTGATGCCTTTTTTAGAGGCGGCCCGGATGAGTATTTCTATGTCTTCTCTGAGAAGAGGCTCTCCGCCCGTGAAACCCAGACGCCGGGTGCCGGCATCCGCCATCTCTCCGATCAGCCGGAGGATTTCATCCGTGGTCATCTCTTGGCTCTTGATTCTGTTGCATCCGCAGTAGAGGCAGTTCTGAGTGCATCTGTAGGTCAGAACCATGTTGACGGAGAACGGAATTTTTTTCTTTAGAAGCCGGACTTTAAAAACAGCCGCCAAGTAAGTGACTGCGTTCTTCAAAATGCCGGATAAAGTTGAGGAACGCATCTACCGGACAGCCCTGCCGGGCTGTTTTACGAAAAAGCATCTCGGGCGCTTCAAAACAGCACCAGTATACCTTCAAAAGGAGGACAAGTCAAGATCCGCATTCCGATTAAGCGCCTGACAGGTCGGTTTTCCACGCCTGGTCAAGCTACGTAAGTCGTTACGACCGTTGGAACGGAATCGTGAAGAAAAACGTGCTCCCCTTTCCCGTTTCGCTCTCCAGCCATATTTTGCCGCCGTGTGCTTCTACAGCCATCTTGCAGAAAGTGAGACCCAGACCGGTGGACATCTTTTGTCCTGACTTTCGTGTTTCAACCTGCCCGAATTTCTCAAAGATGCGCTCAAAGTATTCTTTGGGAATCCCTTCGCCTTTGTCGGAAACCGAGAACACAAGTGAGGGCGATTGCTGTTTTACCGACAGGGTGATCGTACTTTCTTCCGGGCTGAACTTGATGGCATTTCCGAGGAGATTGACAAGCGTCCGCCGCAATTTGTCCTCATCCGCCCGAATGCCGGGAAGGCCGGAAGTCATCTCGGTCTTTAGTGCCAGGGATTTTTCCCTGGCAAGCTCGGTCACTTGCCGGACGGCCTGCTTGACCACATCTTCAACATTCAAGTCTTCATACTTCATCTGTATAGAGCCGTCCTCTGTCTTGCTGATGTCAAGCAGGTCGTTGATCATGCCAAGCAGAGCCTCCCCGCCCTGAATTCCCATGTTCAGGAGTTCCAGGTGAGATTCGTCCAAACCGCCCATCATCTCCATCGTCTGGAGGCCGGTTAGAATGGAAGTCAGGGGAGTACGCAAATCATGGACGATCATGTGGGTCAGGTCGTTCCGGAGTTTCTCAAGTTCCTGAAGGTGCCGGTGTTTTTCCTGCAACTGCTCAAAAAGACGCTGCTCCCGCTCGCGGGACCTTTTCTTCTCAAGGCTGTTGGAAATTCTGGCGCGCAGCAGCGAGGGATCAAATGGCTTATGCAGGTAATCCTCGGCCCCCATCTCGATGCACGTCACGACACTGGCCATTTCGTTGTCCGCGGAGACCATAATCACCGGCGTCTGCCTGAGGGTTTCGTCCCCCATGATTTTCTCCAGCACCTGGTAACCGTCCATCTCGGGCATCATGCAGTCCAAAAGAATGATGTCGACGGAATGGGAGCGCAGCAGATCCAATGCTTGCGCTCCACTCTCCGCCATGACTACGGTATGCCCTACCTGCTGCAGGTTGCGGGTCAGCAACATTCTGGACATCTTATCGTCATCCACGACAAGCATTGAGCCGGTCTCTATCGTCATTTCAAATCTCCTTCCTGACGGCATCAAGTGCCGCACGCAACTTTTTATATTCTACCTCTGTCTGCGCCAGCAACTCATCCGTACCTGCAACCGTCCCGGTCTTCCCTAAAGCTTCCAGGCTACTGCAGAGAGCCGAAAAGGTCATGCCGCCGAACGTTGCGCTGTTCGACTTGAGCGTGTGAGCCGATCTGGCCAGGAGCTGTGCGTCGCCCTGCTCGCGGGCCTGCTGCATGTCGCTCATCCGAGCGGGTGAATCCGAAAGGAACGTGTCAATTACCTCCGGGAGAAACTCGGAGCCCACTGTCGCACGGATACGGTCGAAGGCCTTTGCGTCCAGGACGGCAGCCTCGGAAACTTTTTTGGAAAATGCGGCTTTCGGGTTGCGGAGTGCGGAGGGCACCGTGTTTTCCCTCCGTTGGCATCGGCTGAGAGCTGCTACCAGCTCCTCGACGCTTATCGGCTTGCTCACAAAATCGTCCATTCCTGCTTCCAGGCACGCCTGGCGGTCGCCCGTCATGGCGCTCGCCGTCATGGCAATCAGGCGCGGACGTTCCCCGTGCGGCCAGCGTGCGCAGATGCGGCGGGCGGCTTCCAGCCCATCCATCTCCGGCATCTGAACATCCATCAAAACCAAGTCGTAAGTCTGGCGCTCCACGGACTCAATTGCTTCCAGTCCATTAGCCGCCAGATCTGTTTGATAGCCAAGGTGCTGCAGGATCTTGATGGCGACCTTCTGGTTCACCTTGTTGTCCTCGGCCAGCAGAATTCGCAGGGGTTGCCGCTTGCCCATTCCCGAGTCGAAGACCACGGCGGGATTTTCCCGGGTTTGAACTTCCCGTTCTCCAAAGATATTCATCAGTGTGTCGAATATCTGCGAAGGCTTGGCGGGCTTGGTGAGATGAGCTGCAAAGCCGACCGCATCGTAGTCGGCACCTGCTTCCCGCTCGCCAAGAGAGGTGAAGAGCACCAACGGCAGAGCCTGGATATCGCGGTAGCGGCGTATTTCCCTGGCCAGCGTCACCCCATCCATCTCAGGCATATGCATATCCAGAATGGCGACGTCGAAGGGATCTCCTTGCTGAATCCACTCCAGCGCCTGAAGCGGTGACTCCGCGTCCCGGGTGAACATGCCCCAGAGATTTGCCTGGTGAACCAGGATACGCCGATTCGTGGCGTTGTCGTCCACGATCAGCATTCGTTTGTCTTTCAATTTCACCTGAGCTTCCCGCAAACTTGTGTGGGTGGTCGGCAGCGTGACGGACTCCGCCCGCAGGGTGAAATGAAAGGTCGTTCCCTTCCCGGGGATGCCTTCGCTCTCGACCCACATTTTCCCGCCCATCATTTCGCAGAGCCGCTGGCTGATTGCAAGCCCGAGGCCGGTGCCGCCGTATTTTCGCGTGATCGAAGTATCCACCTGGCTGAACGACTTGAAGAGACGGTCCATGCGATCGGGCGGAATGCCGATACCGGTGTCCCGTACGGCAAAGTGCAGCTCATGCAACGGCGAAGAAGCTTTTTTGTCCCGTTTTTCACCATCGATCGGGCGGCTGGTCACCGAAAGTACGACCTCCCCCTTCTCGGTAAACTTCACCGCATTGTTGAGCAGGTTTATAATAATCTGGCGCAGGCGGGTCACATCCCCGACGACGGCCTCAGGCACCTCGTCCCCGATGGAATAAACCAGATCAAGATTTTTTTCCGCTGCCCGGGGAGATACCAGATCCAGAGCGGATTCGGCGCAACGCCTGAGGTCAAAGGGCTGCTCTTCCAGTTCGAGTTTGCCGGCCTCGAACTTGGAGTAGTCCAGTATGTCGTTGATAATCGACAGAAGCGCTTCACTGCTGTTGCGGATGATTTCGGTGAAATCCTGCTGCTCCGCAGTAAGTTGAGTGCTCAGAAGCAGGCTGCTCATTCCGATCACCGCATTCATGGGTGTGCGGATCTCGTGGCTCATGCTCGCCAGGAATGCGGACTTCGCGGCAGTGGCGGATTCGGCAGCCTCCTTGGCCCCTACCAATTCCTTGTTTGTCTGCGCCAGTTCCGCGGTACGCTCCCTGACCAGTTCCTCCAGATGTTCCTGGTGCTTTTTGAGAGCCTCCTGGGCCCGTTTGCGTTCGGCAATGTCCTCCATGCTGCCTTCATAATGCAGCACCCGGCCCTCTTCGTCTTTGACCACCCGCGCCGAGTCATTCACCCAGATGACCGAGCCGTCCTCCCGGCGGATGCGGGACTCGAAGTCGCGAATAATCCCTTCCCGTTCAATCATCAGCCTCCAACGATCGCGATCTCCGGGGTCGGCGTAAAGATTCATGGTTCTAAGGCCCAGCAGGTCTTCTCTGTCGGAATAACCCAGCATGTGAACCATTGCCTGGTTGACATCGAGAAACCGCCCCGCCGGAGTGGAGCGGTAGAGGCCTATGGGAACGCCGTCAAACAGGGTGCGAAAGCTCTCCTGGCTTTTTTTCAAGGCTTCCTCCGCGCGTCTGCGTTCGGCTAATTCCTCTTCCAAACCGGCCATGGTCTTTTGCAGCTGCGTGGCCATTTGAGTGATGCCCTCCGCCAGAGAGCCAAGTTCATCTTTGGTCTGAATATCCCGGGAGGCATTTGAGGCCGCTGAGAAATCGCCCCGACCAACGGCCTCAACAGCCCGGGTCAGAAGGTGAATCGGCTTTGAGAAATAGGCCGCGAGCGTGCCGGCGGTGAGCGCTGCTGCGAGCAATGTGACAGCCAGCAACACCAGGATGGTCAGAACAAGGGAATGAACCTTGCTTGTTATGGCGGCCCCCACCTGGGTGGCGGCCTCGTGAAAGGTATCCACATCCGCACCGATGGCCAGCCATCCGAAACCTCCCGGACTTCCGTATCGGCCGCCGTGGTAAGGGATGGGCGCATAGGCGACAAACTTGTTGTGCCCCATCCAGAAGTATTGAGTGGATCCCGCTTTGCCTTTCATCGCCATGCGGTGTATGGCCACCAGATGAGGATCGCTCCAGTCCGCATGATCCAGATTGATCGGGTGCTGGCCTAGTTCCTCTTTCGTGGTTGCCCAGGGAACGGGCTTGCCGATATCCGTTACGCCGCCAATGAGATTGTCCAGGGGATGCCCGATAAGGTAGGCATTGGCTCCAATGATGTAGGAGTAATTACCTGTTGACGCGTCCGACTCCAGGGCAAAGCGCTGTTCGCTGGGGACGATATGGTCGGATAATTCCTCAATATGGCGGCTGGAAAGAGCCAGGACGACAATCCCTTTGCAATGCATTCCCGGGCCGAAGAGAGGCATGGCAAAACGAAGGACCCCCTGAAAACGTTTTCCGGATTCAAAGTCCTTCTTGCTCACGTAGGGACCCGTTACATCCCCCACATAAATTTCCCCGGGCCCAAGTTGCCGGGCTTCTTTGAAGTAGTTTTCGGATTTATACAGGGTGTTCTCCAGATTGCTTACATCCCGGAGTTCACCGGGAGAGGCTGCTTTCCCATCCAGGATCTTAATCTTTTCCCTGCCGTCGCAGCCGACAAAGGCGATCTCCCGATAGAGGGGATCCAGCCGTTTCACTTCTGTTCCGTTCTCCAGGCGCCACACGGCCTTCTGATGAGTTCGGAAAAAATCCATGTATGCAGCAGGCGTGCAGGGCAAACAGGAAATCAACTTTAGATCGTTTTCACGCTCCTCCAGAAAGTCCGCTATGGCTTTGGCTCCTTCCAGGGTCCGTAATTCCAAAGCCTCAGCCGCCTTGGCATCAAGTGCCTTTTGGCTGCGGTCAATAGCCACTTTCCCGGTCGTTAAAATGCCCTGCAACGTGAGAACCCCCAGCAAAACCAGGGGAACCAGGCAGATAAGAAGAATCGATAAAACCAATCGGCGGTAAATACCAGAGGTCATCCATTGCGTCATTCCATACCTCCCCTATATTTTAAAGGGATACAAAACTGTTTCCGGGCATGGACTGATTATAACAAAAATGAGGTTGTGCAACAATAGCAGGCAGGGAAGCGGTTAACTGCTTGACGGAGGATCGTTTTTGGGCTAATATTAAGAACATGGAAAAAATCGGCATCACCACAACGATTCCGGTGGAGATCCTTCTGGCGGCGGAATGCACCCCGGTTGATTTGAACAATATTTTCATCGGCCATGAAGACGCCTCCTCTCTGGTGGATGCCGCGGAAGAGGCCGGCCTTCCCCGTACCTTATGCTCATGGGTAAAGGGCATCTTCGGCCTTCTTAAGAGGGAAGTGTGCGTTGAAGCGGTCATCCCCGTGGTTCAGGGAGACTGCAGCAATACCTTCGCCCTCATGGAAAACCTTGTGCACGACGGGGTGAAGTGCATCCCTTTCGCCTATCCTCACACCCGGACCAGGGCGGAACTCATGCGTGAAATGAAGCGCCTGGCCTCTCTTTTGGGAGCACCGTGGGAAAAGGTTGAAAAGACGAAAATACGCCTGGATGCCATACGTGAGCAGGCCCGCCTCATCGACGAGATGACCTGGAAAACCAACCAGGTGTCCGGGTTTGAAAATCACGCCTTCCTCATCTCCTGCAGCGATTTCAGGGGAAACCCCGACTCATTCTCAAATGAGATGGCCTCATTCATCGGAGAAACTTCGAAGAGAGTGCCGCTCTCGCACCCGATTCGCCTCGGCTACGTGGGGGTTCCCCCCATTCTGAGCGATCTCTACCAATTCCTGGAGAAAAGGGAGGCCCGGGTCGTCTTCAACGAAACTCAGCGCCAGTTCTCCATGCCTTATAAGACCGCGGACGTCGTTGAACAGTATCTTGCCTATACCTACCCGTATGATATCTTCGGCCGTCTCGAAGATATTCGTTCCGCCGCTGCCGAGCGCCATCTTGACGGTATCATTCATTATGTCCAGTCTTTTTGTCACCACCAGATGGAGGATCGCATCCTGCGTGAATGTCTGCCGTTCCCCGTCTTCACCCTCGAAGGAGACAGGCCGGGCCCCGTGGATGCCAGGACCGCTCTGCGTCTGGAGAGCTTCATCCAGCTCCTGGCTGAGCGGAAGGAGAGGCCCTGATGCCTGTAAAGGTGCGATCCGTTCAGCCGGAGCTTCCCGGGATTGCGCCCCCGCCCGAACCCTGCTATGCGGGAGAAGGGGTCGCCCTCTACAGGGGAGACTGTCTGGATATCCTTCCCCTTCTCCCTCAGGAAAGCGTCGACATGATTTTTGCCGACCCTCCCTATTATCTTTCCAACGGCGGGTTCACCTGCAGGTCGGGAAAACGGGTGCCGGTCCACAAGGGGAGATGGGATGAGTCCAACGGGCTGATGGAGGATCACGGTTTTCACCAGGAATGGCTCGGGCGCTGCAGGGGAATGCTGAAAGCCAACGGAACCATCTGGGTCTCCGGTACCTATCACAGCATTTATTCCATCGGCTTTGCCCTTCAGCATCTCGGCTTCCGGATACTGAACGACATCGTCTGGTTCAAGCCGAATGCGCCCCCAAACCTCGGGTGCCGCTGTTTCACCGCCAGCCACGAAACTATTCTCTGGGCGGCGCGCGACTCCGATTCCAGGCACATCTTCAATTACCAGGAAATGAAGAAGGGAAACAAGGGAAAGCAGATGCGCAGCCTCTGGAAGGACATCCAGGAGGATCTCTGGGAGAGCATATGGAATATCCCTACTCCTGCCCCCCGTGAGAAACAGCAGGGCAACCATCCGACACAGAAACCTCTGATGTTGATGAGGAGGCTTATCGAGGCCTCGACAAAGGAGGGGGATGTCGTCCTGGATCCTTTTACGGGTTCCGGCTCGACGGGGATAGCGGCGCTTGAGTTGAAAAGGGAATTCATCGGAATCGAACAATCGGAAGAATACCTTGATCTCTGCATGAGGCGCTTCGAACAGAACAGAAATATGTGGATCAAAGTCGGAAAAGGAGAATGAAATTGAGCTCACAAGATGTGAAACCAAACGAAATAGAAAAAAAGAGAATCCGGAAGGCGGCCCCAAAAACGGGCGGGGCTTATCGCTCAAGGGTCAAAGCCCCCAAAGACCATTCCCCCACGGCCATGGAAATCAGGCGGATCAAAATTATCCGGGGAGTTACCTGGGTTCTCGTCCTGGCCTTCGCGACGACCTGCATCGCGTTCATCTCGGGCAAGGGCGGGAAGAAACCCGTGGACACCAAGTCGCAGAATTCCCAGCAGGCCCCGGCGGATGAGAAAAAGCGGGAAATCGAGATCGCCCTGGAGGATGTCAAGCAGCGGCCGGAAGATCCGACTTCCCATTACAATCTGGCCGTTCACTACCAGAATGCCGGCTCCTTCGAAAAGGCCATCCCGCACTTCGAAAAGGCCATTGCGCTGGACAAGGGCCACACGGCGGCCATGTTTCACCTTGGACAGATCTACATGGCCATGAATAAAATGAGTGACGCTGAACGGGAAATTAATAAACTGCTCAAAATAGATCCCAAGGACGCTGAATCCTACCTGCTTCTGGCCCAGATTTTCCAGGCCGAAAAAAACCCATTGAAGGCAGGAAAGGCCGTTGAAGATTCCATCCGCCTGAACCCGGGGAACACTTTTGCTTACCTTCTAAAAGCCCAGTTATTGACGGAGAAGGGCGAAACCAAGGAGGCCAGGGCGACCCTTGAGACAGCTCTGGAGGTCGCACAGGCCGAGAAGCCCGAACTGGCGAAGTTCATCCAGCAGGAACTGGATAAATTGAAAAAAACAAAATAACAGTTTTGAAGTCCGGAGCAACCGTCAGGCGGCCTGCGACAGGACCCCGGTTATAATGACTTCGAGGGACTCTATCCACTCCTCGATGCCGTGGAGAATCTCTTCCTTGAAAAGCGCGGCTTCCTTTTCATCCCGGGCCGCCTCCAGTTTCCTGGTAGCGCCTTCGATGCGGGAAATGACGGATTGGATCTTTTTGAGCTCATTCTCGTCGGCGCACAGGTGAATGAAAGAGTCGACTATCCTGGACTGCTCGGCGACGCAGGATTCCATCTCCCTCATCAGCTCGTCTGAAAGCTGTTCTCCCTCGCTTACCCTCTTGCTCAACTGCTCATTCCTGGCGGAAACTTCCTTGAGCCGCTCAAGATCCTCCATCAGTTTCTGTCGGGCGGGCATGCTCTCGTTCATGGTTTCTCCCCCTCAGCGCGCTGTCGCGTAATCCCTGTAATCAATTTCCTGGTAAAAGTTGTCCTTGCCCTCTATGTCACGGAGCCACCCTTCGTCCAGAGCATCTCCCATGATGTTTTCATAGAGCCTGGTGAAGCGCAGAACGTGATCCCGGGTGCGCTTTCTGGCGTATTCGGTCATGGTCCCGGTTTTCATGATGAAAGCCCAGTCGCTCGACTGCGCCAGCAGGAGTTCCCTGGCCGCCTGATTCAGCGCCCGGCGCCGGAGGCCCTCGGCAGTCCGGAAGCGGTCGGCTAATTCCGTCATCCGTTCGGCGGCTTTGTGAAGATGGCGGTAAATCCAGTCATTGCTCCCATTCAGCCAGACCTCGGCGTATCCCTTGTGCCCCCAGCTCGAAAGAGACGGCGTAGCCACCTGATTCTGCGGGAATTTATCGAGATACTCAGACGGAGTAATCATCCTGACCTTTTTCTGATCGTAATACATCTTCCTGCTGAGAAAGTTAATCCAGGCAGGTCCTTCATACCACCAGTGTCCGAAGAGTTCTGCGTCATAAGGAGCGACGATGATGGGCTCCCGCCCGAGAATCCCGTAGAGGAAATCCGCCTGTTTCTCCCGGTTGAACATGAAATTCCCCGCATGAGCGGCGGCTTTCTCCATGGCCCATTCCGGAACGTACGGCTCCTTGTGATCGCCCGTGCCGGTGATGCGATAATACTTGATGCCCGTGTTTATACGCTGGCCGCTCTCGTGAATATAGGGGCGAATGTAATCCATATCCAGGTCATACCCGACATCCCGGTAAAACTCACGGTAGTCATAATCCCCGGGGTAGCCCTCTTTGGAGCTCCAGACCTGCTTGGATGATTCCAGATCCCTGCCAAAGGCAGCCACTCCCGAGGGGCAGTAGATGGGAGCATACACCGCGTACCTTGGTTTTGGAGAGGCATAGAGAACGGCGTGAGTATCCACGAAGAAGAAACGAATCCCCTCCTCCCTGAGAACCTCATCATCTCCCGGGTTGTAACCGCACTCGGGCAGCCAGATGCCCCGGGGGCGGCGGCCCAGATGCTTCTCGTAAACTTTTGCCCCTATGCGAATCTGAGCCCGTACGGCCTCCCGATTGACCTCCATCAGAGGCAGAAACCCGTGCGTCGCGGCGCAGGTAGTGATTTCCAACTTGCCCAGTTCCTGAAAAGCGCCGAATGCCTTCACGAGATTTCTCCCGTATTGCCCGGTATACCGCTGATGGCTCTTTCGAAAGCGCATCTGGTACATGAGGGCGAGCTTGTTGAATTCCCTCTGACCCTGAGTCCTGGCGACTTCCTTGTCGGCCAGCTCGATCAGTTTTTCAAGATGCTGAACATAGCGGTCCTGGAGCAGGGGGTCCGCCAGCATCTCCATCAGGGGAGGGGAAAGAGAAAGAGTAAGGCGAAAATCAATCCCGTCCCTGACCAGACTTTCAAAGACATTGAGAAGGGGAATGTATGTCTCGGTAATCGCTTCGTAGAGCCAGTCTTCTTCAAACGAATCGGTATATTCAGGATGTCTGACATAGGGCAGGTGGGCGTGAAGCACCAGGGATAAATACCCTTTGCAATCCTCCATGAAAAAACCTCCTAACTCGGATGAATTCCATTTAAAAATTCAGAACCACCGACATGTTCCTCTTCGAGCCTTCTGGCTATGGAGCGGCGGAGGTCTTCCAGTATGTGAGGCGAACTGCCCACTTCTCCGACCATTTTGAATATCCGGTGGTAGGTCTCTTCTATAACCATCCACTCGGAATCCACCTCATCGGCAAAAGTGTCCCTCGGGGTGCGAATCGTATTGGAGAGCGCGACGGAATGAAACTCCCCGCCGGGAGTCAGATACCCTATCTGGCCGGTAAAACTGCTGTCCGGGCGCCCGAGATGGAGGTGCCAGCTTGCGGCCGAACCCGTCACGTCCACCTCCATGTGGAGGCGCGGAAGATCCTCTTTATTCTTTTCCTTGATGAAGATGCGGAGAAGCAGGCGGCTTGCATCAAACTGGTCGCCCAGGACTTTTCTAAGAGAGCTTTTTTTCTCCCCCGAGACCTCCCAGTACGCGAAAGCCCAATACGGGTCCCTGACCATGAGCGTCAGCCGATCTTCGCCATAGCCATCAGGGAGTTCCTCCGGCGGAGGTTCCACGATGGTCTCCGGCTTGTATTGCTGATCAAACATGTACATTGTGTGCCCTCCTTGCTCTAGGCAGGCAAGCCATCTCTATGTATGCTTAAGACGTTCGATGAATATGACAGTTCTTTCTCTAATCAAATCATAATTTCCTGTTTCAAAGTCCTTCCTGAAACATACCGGGTATATTCTACGATGGAATACTGATCCCTTTTGCGGCAAAGAAAAAACCCCGGCATCTCTCTCCGGGGCCGATTCAGCTTAAGCTGAACGCTGCAGGTGGAATCGCGTCAGCGATTCCAAGGAGTACTTCTTTTACTTCTTCTTTGCGACTTTCTTCGCTGCCGGTTTCTTCTCGGCTACTTTCTTCTTCGCAGCTGGCATGTCTTCATCCTCCCTTGCGATAAAATTTAGCGGCTACCATATCTTGTATCCGAGGAATCTGATAACCACTAAACACAGTATAACAATGTTGAGATCCATTGTCAATATTTTTTTGAAATATTTTTAAATATTTTTGAAATATTTTTTTCGTACTCATGCGAAGGCAACCCGGCGAAATCCTGCGTCCGTTATGCCAGTTCAGTCAGCTTTGGGTGAGGAATTTTTCTTCGTCCTCTTCTTCTGTGTTTCTTTTTCGGAAGGCTCTTTAAGCTTGTTTGTTGGTTTCTGAAGCACCGCATCCGGGGAAGCGGTCAATGTATTGATAATGAGATCCTGCACCCGCACCGGAGTCAGTTCGTTGAACGACTGCGTTATTTCAACAACATATTCGCGGAGGCGTTCCCGGAGAACAAGCTGAAGTTTTTCTTCAAACCCGTCCAGATTTTCGATGAAAGCAAAAGTGCATTCGGAAGTGCCCTGCCTGATATTGTTTTTAATTATGGTTGGAATTTTTGCATTTGAAAAAAGAACGGCGAGAGCGGTGCCGTAGGCGGAAACCTGCGCCTGAATTACATAGACATCGTTCAGGGTGAATGAAGCGCTCTTCAACACGAGAACGGCGGGGCGTCCGCCCAGATTGAAAAAAACAACCGGAGCCCGGGAGGATGAACGTTCGAGCAGAATCTCCTTCTGGGTGATTCCCAGAGTTTCCAGGGCTCCAAAAGCGCGAACAGCCAGCCAATAATCCCGATCCAGCATCTTCTGACCGAAATCCGAAATCACGATTAGCTCCTCGATCCTCTCCTGGGAGATCGGCTTGCCGCAGAGAGAACATTTAAAGCCCTTCTGTAAAGACTCTTCAACCGCCTCCCCGGAAGAAGCGCGCAATATCTGCTGTCCGGTTTTCTGACATAAAACTACAGAATCTTCGGCGGCCAGGCCGGCTTTCTGCAAACGCTCGAAAGCCGCTTTCGCTGCCTGGACATCGTCAATGCCTTCCAGAAGAGATTTCAGGAAAATTTCCTTTCCGCTCCCAAGGGTGGTAATAAGGCGGAGCGCCTCGGGTTTTTCAATCTCCCTGGAAGCGGCCATCTCCGCGCGTGACGGCACGATGGTTTCAGAAGTTTCTTTCAAAAACGGTAAAACTTCCTGGTAGGAATCGATCTTCACAAAATCTCCGGCCGGCCGGCCCGAAATTTCTTCCAACTTCTCCCTGATTCTCAGCCTGAAATCCTCAAAACCCTGAGGCTCCCTGCGGGAGAGCGCTCCCGTCTCCAGAAAATTACCGTTCGGATCCAGCTTGTAATAGAAAATTGAATCTTTACCGGAAAGAAGAATGTCCCCCAGCAGAAAGGAAGAATCTTTGTTCTCCGGCTTTTCCGGCCAGAAACTTGCCGCATCTATGGGAATATTCAGCTTCTCCCAGAAAGTTCTCCGAATCCCTCCGATGAGCGGCTTCAAAACCTCGGTCAGGGCCAGGGCCAGAGAATAGACCTCCTCGGTATTCAGGCAGATTTCCAGGCGATACTGTAAAATTTTCATGCCGGACTTCTTCCTTTCCTCTTCGAGAATGCGGAGCTTTTTCTAAAGAGTTCTTCCTTCCCGGAATCTCCGGATCGCTCTAGCTGTCATCCCTGAAAAGAAAATTGATGAGAGCCAGATCGTCGATCCGCTCGATAATCCGGAGATTACGCGTGGTCTGGGCTCTCAGTCCCACCTCGCGGGTAAGGCGAAGAGAAGCTTTAAACATATCCAGCGCCTTTTCCGTATCCTTGATGGCCATGCACAGCAGGCCGTATTCGTAGAAGGTTTCAGCAAGATAGAAGGGGGAAAGTTCCTCCCTGAGCATGGAGAGGCTTTCCTTAAACCACTTCTCAGCGATATCCCAGTTGGTGCGATGGCGTTCCACCACTCCAAGCAGAGTCTTGGTGAAGGCTTCCTCCTGAACAATATCAAGCTTGTTGAAGATTAAGAGCGCCTCGCGGCCCACTTTCTCGGCCGCATTGAGATCGCCCTGGCTGATATAGGCGGAGCAGAGATCCTGGCTGACCCTGCCTATATTAAGCTCCTCGTCAACCATCTTGAAAAGACGCAGCCCCTCGTTGAGATAGGCGATGGCCTCTTTGGTCTCGCCTTTATGGATAAAGCTTCGCCCCAGATTGTGCTGGGTATAGGCACTGGTGCGCAGGCTGCCGAAGCGGTGGGATAATTCCAGATCTTTCATGAAGTAGGAGATGGCCTGACCATAATTTTCCATGACCATGTGCACGTTTCCCAGTTTGCCGTAAATAGTGGCGGCCTCGGCCTCGGCCTTCAGCATCTGGCAGATATTAAGGCCTTTTTCCAGGTAAAGGAGAGCCTCCTCCGGCTTGACCAGAGTCAGGCAGAGCTGTCCCAGGCTGTTGTAAATTTTCGCCGTCCCCAGGGGATGCCTCATTTTCTTGTAGATTTTAAGAGCTTCGATGTAATGGGAGGCCCCCTCGCGATAAGAGTGCCTGATGGTATGGACGACGCCCAGGAAGCGGAAAGCCTCCGCCCGCTCAAGGCTGAAGGGTTGATCCTTGGTCAAAGAAAGGGAGAGCCCGAAGGCCTCGCCTGCTTCCTTTGTTTTTCCCTCCCGAAGGTATTCCAGGCCGAACTGGGTGTGAATGGCGGCCAGCAGTCTGTCTTTATCCCGGCAGGGAGATACTTTCTGCAAAAGCTCCACGCTTTTCCCAAGGACGCTCTTGCCTTCTTCAACCTGGCCGAGCCGGGAAAGGCTGCTCCCCATGTGGTAAGAGCTAAGCGCCTGATCCATATCCGACTTCATCCATTTGGCAAGTTCGCAGGCCGACTGGAATGAAGAGAAGGCCTCCTCGTATTCCCCCCTGAAATTTGCGATCTCTCCTCTCCCCATCCAGGCCTTGAAAAGTTCCTTTTCCTGGGGAATACGGCTGGCGTTCTGAAAAATTTCCTCCAGAAATTTCTGAGCCTTATCGCACTTACCCATGACAGTGTAGATCCGGGTTAAGTTGTTAAGAAAGATCCCTCTCAGCGGATGAATAGACGAATCATCACCGGAGGCGGATTCGTCAAGCCCCCGATTGAAATATTCGATGGCCTTTTCGTACTCGAAGGCTTCCTGCGCCTCTTCGCCTTTCCTCAAAAGTTCTTCGAGGGCGGTCATTTTTTCCTCCTACTCAACTGTAACCCGGCAGAGTTCCTCATATGTGGTCAAGCCCCTGGCGACCTTCGCCAACCCGTCTTCGTAAAGCAGTTTCATGCCGTCGGCCCTCGCCTGTTCGAGCAGCTTGCTCGCGGTGGCGCGCGCCACGATCAGTTCCCTGAAGGCGTCCGTGACTGTCAGAAGTTCATAGACCCCGATCCGTCCCTTATAGCCCAGGTTGTCGCAGGCGCGGCAGCCGCGTCCTTTGGAAACCTGGATCTCCTCCTCGGAAAACCCATGCTCTTTGAACAGCTTCATGAGCTCCGGGTAACGGGGGGCCGGTTCCTTGCACTTGGGGCAGATGGTTCGCACCAGGCGCTGAGCCAATATTCCGGCGACAGTCGAAGAGATCAGGAATGGTTCAACGCCCATATCCATCATCCGGGTGATAGCGCCAACCGAATCGTTGGTGTGGAGAGTCGAAAGCACCAGGTGGCCGGTCAGAGCCGACTCGATGGCGATGGTCGCCGTCTCCCGGTCGCGGATTTCTCCGACCATCATGACGTCCGGATCCTGTCGAAGAAAAGCCCTGAGCGCCGTGGCGAAAGTCAGCCCGACCGTCGCATGAGTCTGGATCTGGATAACCCCCTTGAGCTTGTATTCGACCGGATCCTCAACGGTCACGATCTTTCTCGATGGTTCGTTGAGGACGTTGAGGGTGGCGTAAAGGGTTGTGGACTTTCCGGAACCCGTCGGCCCCGTCACCAGGAGAATCCCGTTCGGGCGGGCGATGACCTGGTTGTATCGTTCGAGATCCCTCGGGTCAAAGCCCATATCCGTAAGGCTCAATTTCAACCGGCTCCGATCCAAAAGCCTCATGACCACGCTCTCCCCGTCCATGGCCGGAACGGTGGAAACACGGATGTCGAGTTCCCTGTTGGCTATTTTCATGTGAATCCGTCCGTCCTGGGGAACGCGCTTTTCATCGATCCTCAGGTTGGACATGATTTTAACCCTGGAGATGAGGGCGGGAGTGACGACCTTGGGCAGCACCATGGCCTCGTAGAGGATGCCGTCAATGCGGTAGCGAATGACCAGCTCGTTCTCGTACGGCTCAATGTGGATGTCGCTGGCCTTCCGTTCCACCGCCTCCGTGATGATCTTGTTGGCCGCCATGATAATGGGCTGATCGATGACGACGTCCTCTTCTTCCTCTCCCATCTCTTTCTCGACGGTGACCTCGATGGAGCTGGGATCGAATTCCTTCATGACGGTATCTTTCCAACTGTAAAAACGGTCCAGAGTCTTGTCTATATCTCCCGGCTCCGCCAGCGTCGGCAGAACTTCGCAGCCCGTGACTATCCGGACTTCATCAATCGCAAAAATATCAATCGGATCGGCCATGGCCAGAGTGCACCTGGACTCCGTTTTTTCAATGCATACAAGCTTGTATCGCCGGGAGAGATTTTCCGATACGGCAGTAACGGTCTCCCGGTCCAGTTCCATTTTGGAAAGGTTGCTGAAACTGACACCCATCTTGCGGGCCCGCTTTTCCATCTCGGATTCCCGCTCCGAGGTTTCGCCGGTGCCGCCTGTCTCTGGTTTTAGAACCTCTAACCCGTCATCGGACGGGATAGAGGATTGACTGCTGTCCATACAGCCTATTATAAGTCAGCTTAAAGCTATAATCAAGGTGGTTATGAAAATATTTTCACGGAGGAATTATTTTAAGCAAGATCGAATCCTAAAACAGCCATTTTCTGTATTTGCAGAAAGGAAAACGTTTTTTTCGACGGAAACACATGAAGGGAACGGAACCGAAATGAAAATCAAATACCTTTTGTCTTCGATCGGCCTGGGGCTCCTTCTCCTTTTTCTTCTGCCCGGATGCGGCGGAAGCGGAAGCACCGGCAGCATCGTACCGCCGACTCCCTCTCCTTCTCCCACGCCGTCCCCTACGACGAACCCCCTGGTCAACATGGTGACGGTCAGGATCCCGGCGGGTGAATTCCGGATGGGAAGCCCGGCCGGTGAAGGAAACGAGGATGAATATCCCGGACACCTGGTGTATCTGGACGAATACTACATCGGAAAGTACGAAGTGACCAACGGACAGTTTTATACTTTTGTCAGCGCCACGGGATACCAGGCCGAGGGAAACTGGCAGTTTTATTCCAACGCCGACACGGCCAATTACCCCGTCGTCAATGTAACCCGGAGCGATGCGATAGCCTATTGCAACTGGGCCGGCCTGCATCTTCCCACCGAAGCCCAGTGGGAGAAAGCCGCCCGCGGAACCGATGCAAGAAGGTATCCCTGGGGGAACACCTGGGACCCCGCCGCCTGCAACTACAACTCCAGCGGAACCAGGCCCATCGGCTCCTACCCGACGGATACCTCCCCCTTCGGCGCCATGGACATGGCCGGCAATGTCTCGGAATGGTGCTCGGACTGGTACGGTGAACGCTATTATGCTTTCTCGCCCGCGCAAAACCCGGAGGGTCCGTCGAGCGGCGGAAGCCGCGTTTATCGGAGCGGATCTTTTTACGATACCGGCTCATCCGCCACGCGCACGGCCAGCCGGAAAGCCGGAGGAGTCGGCATCTATCTAAATTACCTGGGTTTCCGCTGCGTGCGCACCCCGTAAGATCTCAGGGAATGACGCTGCTGAGTGGAGCGACTTCCACCCCCGGGAAGTAGTGTTTCAGTATTTCGGTGCTTGAAGCGCCTTTACGGGCCATCCCGATGGCTCCCATCTGGCACAGACCCACCCCGTGTCCCCATCCGGAGCCTGCAAGGCGGAAAAAATCTCTTCCCTCTTCGATGTCGAAACGGGTGCTGTACAGCGGCCTAAGATTCCCGTCTTCGTTTTTAAACTGAAGAAAACGCCTTATTTCTTCACCCTTCAGCACTATCGACGCTTTATCTCCTTTTATCTCCAGCTCCGATACCCTTCCGGAGGGGCCCTTGGACAGAATCTGCATCGTCTGAACATGGCCGATTGACTTTCCGAGCGTTGTCTTCAGAATCTCGTCCAGTTCCTCCTTCTTCCACTCGACGCTCCAGCGAAAATAGCGGGAAAAGCTGCAAAGCTCCTCCCTGGAATCTTCCATGGTGCAGGGCACGGCCATAAGATACTCCACCGGCCTTCCGCGGAAAACCACTTCCGCGGACTCCGTCGAGCCGCCGCAGGTGGAGTGGTAAAAGACGTCCCCGGCCAACTTCCCCTGAAAAGCCAGGATCAATCCCCGCGTTTCCTCCACGGCCTGGTTGCAGAAGGGATCTTCCACTCCACTGCCGCCGTACACCTGGTCCGCCGAAGTCGACCGGAGGTCGTACGTCCTTTTCCTGCTTTTCAAGGCTTTTCCAACGGCATAAGTGCGGGCCACAATCGCCTGGACCTTCTCGGCCTCTGCCGCGGAAGTCCGGAGTTCTCCGGGCAGAACCCCGCAAAGATAATCTTCCAGATCAAGGACGTTCACCAGATCCATTTTCCCGTCGCTTAAAATCAGGCGCATCTCCCCGCGGTAGGGCCTGTCATTGAAAAGCAGCGGCCAGGAGGGATCCCCGGGGTAAAGCCGCACATCCATGGCTTTAAGGGCAGTTGAATTGCCGCCGGCATCCATGAGGGAGAGCCCCGCCGAAGAGAACTCAAGGCGGGTCAAATTCCCGAATTCCCGGCCCTGGCCGTCATCAAGAAAAAACGCCCCGGCTGAACTTACGACCCCGGTTTCCATTCTCTCCTGGAGCAAGACCCGGACAGGGAAAGCCATCCCGCCGGCTCCGTTTCTCCCTTCCGCAAAAGCTGCGTAAACCGAGAGCAGGAGGAAACAGAATGCGGCAAAGAAAAACCTGTTTTTTATTTTCTAGTCCCCCTTCATGTTTATCATCTGCGGGATGGTCACAAAGCGGTATCCCTGCTCCTGGAGACCCATGATTATCTCCGGCAGTGCCTTTACCGTCCCGGAGCGGTCCCCTCCCCCGTCATGGAGCAGAACGACGGCGCCGTTCTGTGCCCGCTCTATAATCTTGGACACGATGACGTCCGGATTTTTTTCGTTCCAGTCAGCGGCCATCTCCGACCAGCCGACAACCGTAAAGCCCCGCCGTTGACAGGCCTGTATGACGTCGGTATTCTTGAACCCGTGCGGGGGGCGAAAAATTTTACTCGAAACCCCGGTTACACGGAAGATGGCCTCCTCGCCCCTTTTAACCTCGCCAATTATGCCATCCTGCCCCTTCATAAGCAGATTGGAATGAGAAAAGGTATGATTCCCGACGGCGTGACCCTCAGCGTAAATTCTGCGGGCCAGGCGGGGAAACTTTTCCACCTGGGCGCCGATCAAAAAAAAGGTCGCCCGCACCTGGAGGCTCTTCAGGATATCCAAAACCTGAGAGGTATAGGGCTCCTGGGGCCCGTCGTCAAAGGTGAGGGCGATGAATTTTAGGTTTTTCGGCCCCCTCCAGAAAACTTCCCCGAAAAGTTCTCCCCGGGGACTTACGGCATTGTCCAGGAAATAAATTCCGCCCAGTAAGAATGAGGCAAAGAGTATGAGGATGAGAAAAGCCAAAGTCGCCTTGATCTTCAACCTGTACAGAATCAAGGCCAGGACGGCGGTTAGAAAAAGCAGCCCGAGCAAAAGTATGAGCCTGTAGTTTTCTACAAGAAAAACAGCGAAACTCAATTCATCGCACCTCGTTAGAAGGTATTATAGAGGAGGTCTCTCTCTTAAGTCAACAGGAGAGACGCGACTATCTACGCCATAAAAGGAAAAGCAGGCCTGCCTACCAGGCAAGCCTGCTTTTGAAACAAATTGTCCTTTATAAAACTGCTTATTTTTTCCCCTTGTCCTTGGCTGCTTCCTGAGCCGCCGCAATGATATCCGACAGCTTTTTAAGCTGGTCCTTGGTGAGCACGCTGTTTACCTGCATGGTCGTACTGATATCCGCGAAGCTGATATCAGCGGCGATGGCCCATATTTCCTGATATTTGGCTTTAACCGCGTCAGATTTGGCCCCTTTATCCAGCAAATCCTTGAGTTCCTGTCTCTTAGCCTGCTGATCGTTGCTCAAATCGCTTAATTTCGCTCTCAGCGCGTCGTAGAGATCCTTTATTTTTTTAACCTGTTCCGGCGTCAGGGTCAGTTCTTTTTCGTACCTCAGCACCCCTGCCTGGGCCGACTGAGCCGAAGTCTGGATTTCCCGCCAATCCTTCAGTTGCTTTTCGGACATGGTCTTATTGATTTTTTGCGCCGTATCGATATCGATATAATTGATGTCCGCGCGAATATTTGAAATTTCCTGGAGTTTGGTCTTGATTTGCTCCGGAGTTCCTCCCTGAGAAAGCAGATCCTTTAACTCCTGGCCGGCCTTCTCCAGTTTTTTATTCAAATCGGCCAGCTGGGTCTGCATGTTGGTAAAAAGATCCTTCATCTTTTTAATCTGATCCTGCGTCAGTCCCAGGTCCTTCTCATAATCCCAGATTGTCTTGACCTGCTGCTGTCCCACCGAGTCTGCCGGAGCAGAAACAGCCGGTGGAGACGCAGGGGCTTTTGATGCCTTGGGCGCCGCGAACGCGGCCTGCCAAAGCCCTCCCATCAGCAACGCCGCCATTGCGAGAAGTACCAGGATATTTTTCTTCATTTCGTACACCTCTTTCAGAATAAATTATGGTTCGCCTCTATTCTCCGCCCCTCTTTCCTGTTCCTCCTTAAGATAAAGGAATATAACTCCGTTGAGGAAATGCCGGATGAGATTCATGGAAGCGATGAATTTGCAGGCATCTTCGGAAGATAAGGTCAATTTATCGTCGCTGCGGACTAAAATCATCTTCAATGGTAAAGACCCGTTGCCGGCAACAAGAGGTGTCCGTCAAAGAAACCCCTGAGCTCCTGCAGGATTAAAATTGAAGCGGGAAGAAGACAGAGCCGTTATGACAAAGCAGATGGACAAAGTTTTCAACCGGGTGATCAAGCCCGTCAGATACACCGGCAACGAGTGGAACGCCGTCCGCAAGGAGTGGAATTCAGCGGATGTAAGAATAGCCCTGGCTTTCCCGGATCTTTACGAAGTCGGCCACTCCGGGCTGGGCCTCAAAATCCTTTACCACCTTATCAACCGCGAAGAAGGCCTCCTGGCCGAGCGCGTCTATGCGCCCTGGAAGGACCTGGAGGAAATTCTCCGGGCCGAGAACCTCCCCCTGTTTTCCCTCGAATCCCAAACTCCCCTGAATGCATTCGATCTGGTCGGATTTTCGCTCCAGCACGAGCTGACTTACACCAATGTTCTCAACATGCTTGAACTGGGCAAAATCCCTCTCCTGGCCTCCGGGAGAGGCGAAGACGACCCCCTGGTGGCCGGAGGCGGGCCTTGCGCCTTTAATCCGGAGCCCCTGGCGGACTTTTTTGATTTCTTCGTCCTCGGAGAAGGGGAAGAAGTAATTATGGAGATCGCGCAGGTCCTGCGTGAAAAAAAGAAGGAAGGCCTCCCGCGGCGGGAGACCCTCCTCAGGCTGGCCCGCCTGGAGGGAATTTACGTCCCTTCCTTCTACGAAGTCGCCTACCTCCCGGACGGGCGGATCGCCAAAATTTCACCCTCCGTTGAAGGTGCCCCTCAAGTCGTGCGGAAACGCCTGGTGCGCTCCCTCGAGGAGGCTTTCTACCCGGCCACCCAGATCGTCCCTTACGCCGAAACCGTCCACGACCGGGTAGCCCTGGAAATTTTCCGGGGTTGCACCCGGGGCTGCCGCTTCTGCCAGGCCGGTTTCATCTACCGCCCGGTGCGGGAGAGATCCCCGGAGACTATCCTTAAGACAGTCCGCCGGGCCTGCGCCGCCACTGGATACGATGAGCTCTCCCTCCTCTCTCTGAGTTGCACCGATTATACCTCCATAGAAAATCTACTCTCCTCCCTCGAAAAGGAGTTCCGCGGCTCAGGCCTTTCCATCTCGCTCCCCTCCCTTCGGGTGGACACTTTCTCCCTCAAGCTGGCCCTGATGGCCAGGCAGGGACGAAAAACCGGAATCACTCTGGCGCCGGAAGCGGGAACCCAGAGGTTAAGAGACCTCATCAACAAAGGGGTCAACGAAGAGGATCTCATGCGCAGCGCCCTGGAGGCGGCTGAAGGCGGGTGGAATTCCCTGAAACTCTATTTCATGATCGGTCTTCCCACCGAGACCGGTGAGGACCTGGACGGCCTGGTGGAGACTGTCTGGAAGGTGATGAAATCCAGCCGCCTGCGCCTTAATCTATCCATTTCCTCCTTTGTCCCTAAATCACATACCCCCTTCCAGTGGGTCTCCCAGAACTCCAGGGAAGATGTCTCCGAAAAATTCCAGTACCTGCGCAAGATGCTTCGCAGCGGAAAAATCAAGATGAATTGGCACGCCCCCGAAATGAGCTTTCTGGAGGGAGTCTTTTCGAGGGGAGACAGGCGCCTGGGGAAGAGCCTTCTCCTGGCGTTTAAAGCTGGTTGCCGCTTTGACGGATGGTCGGAAGAACTGCACATTGAAACCTGGCTGAAAGCCTTTCAGGAGACGGGCGTGGATCCGGACTTTTACACCCTGAGGGAACGCGGCCGTGACGAGGTCTTCCCCTGGACCCACCTCTCCTGCGGCCTCCCCGCGGATTTTCTCTGGAAGGAGTACGAACAGGCCCTGGAGGGCGCGCTCACCCCGGACTGCCGCTGGGAAGGCTGTCAGGAGTGCGGCGTCTGCCGTGAGTTCGAAAGCGAAGTCACCCTTTTTCAGGGCGATGCCAAACCGTCCTCCGATCCCCGCTCCGGCCAGCCCACCTCGCGCCTCCAGAAGTTCCGCCTCCGTTTCAGCAAGGGCGAAGAACTGCGCTTTGTCTCCCACCTGGAGCTCATGCGGGTCTTCGAGAGGGCTTTGCGGCGCGCCGCCATCCCAGTCTCTTTATCCGAGGGCTTTCATCCCCGCATGCGGCTGAATTTCGCCTCCGCCCTCTCCGTGGGTCTGACCAGCACGGCCGAATGGCTGGACCTTGAAACATACAGCCGGATGGATCCCCTGGAGCTTAAAAAAAGACTCAGCGAGCAGCTTCCCGCCGGCATTACGGTCGCCAGATGCCGGGAAATCCCCGTTATGAGCCGCCCCCTTATGGCCCAGATCGGGCTGGCTGAGTACCTGGTACGCCTCCTTCTATCCCCGGAAGAGGAGACGATCCTGGAGGAGCGTATCCGGAGGATACTCTCGGAACGGGAGATCCTCTTTGACAAGAGAGATAAAAAAATCGACATCAGAAGTTTCATTTCCGACATATCCTCAAGAAGGGAGGACGGGCAGACGGTCGAACTTATCCTTAAGATCTTTGTAAGGCCCACCGGTTCGGTCAAGCCGGACGAAGTGATGCGGCTTTTATCGGATGAGACCTTCCGGCCGGAAATCATCTCCATCGAAAGGAGTGCCCTCCGCCTCCGCCAAGGGGCACAATGGGTGTTACCGTAATGCCTTACGCAGAGAACACCTGGCTTAACTTTCTCAACCTCGCGATCTCCCTGTGCGTACTCCTCCTGCTTCTCTGGCTTTCCAAGAGAAGAGAAAATATTAAGCCGGAAAATCCGCACCCTAAAAACCTGCCCGCCCCGGATGCGGAAAAGCTGGCCCATAAGCTCGAAAATCTTCAGAAATCCTCGGATGAAATGAAGCAGGTTCTCTCCGAGCAGGAAAGTCGCCTGGCCGCCGAGGTCCGCTCCCGCCAGGTGCTGCTTGATATAGCCCGCCTGCTCACGCAGACTCTGGATCTTCCCAGCCTGATGTCCATGATCTTCGCCCACCTTAAGGAAGTCATCCCCTTTTCATTCGGGGTCATTTTGCAGGCCAAGCCGGACAAATCCGGACTGACCGTCGGCTCCTCTCAGGGGCTCTCGGTGGAAGAGGCCTCACGAATCCTGGAAGACGGCTTCGATCTTCCCTGGCTGGTGGCCAAAATCAGAAAGCCTCTTAACATTTCCGATGCCGCCGAAGACCCGCGCTTTGCGCCGGTTCTGAAAAAATATCAGATCGGCTCGGCCCTCTTCATTCCCATCTTCACCGCCGACGAACTCTACGGGGTGCTCGGGGTGGCCAGTTTAAAAAAAGGGGCCTACGGGGAAAAAGACATCGAACTGCTAACGGCGATCGCCGGCAATGCCGCCGTGACCATGAGAAACGCCCGCCTATACCAGGAGTTGACCCGGGAGAAAGAGCGTCTGCAGGCGCTGGTGGAGAATATCCCGGAGGGGGTTTTCTCGGCAAACCCCGAAGGGCGCATCTTATCCTGGAACCCGGCCGCTGAGCGGATACTCGGGTGGAAGGCGAAGGAAGTCCTGGGAAAGCGCTGCGCGGACATCCTCAGATTTCACGCCGATGACGAGAAAATCTGCGAAACAAACTGCGTTCTTGCCAGGATACAGCGGGAAAAGACCATGCTGACAGTGGGTGGATTTTACGCCACTTCAGACGGCAAGCGGATTCCGGTAGTGGTCTCGGTAGCCCCCTTTGAAAATCCGGATGAAAAATTGTTTGGGACGATTCATCTTTTCCGGGATATAACGCGCGAGAAAGAACTCGACCAGATGAAAGAGGATTTCCTGGCGGCCGTTACGCATGAACTTAGAAGCCCGCTGGCCTCCATCATGGGCTATTCGGAAATTCTCCTGAACCCCAAGGCCGGCAATCTCTCCGTCACCCAGAAAGATTACATGGAATCCATCTTCCGGTGTTCCAGGAATCTCCACATGCTTATCAACAACATCCTGGAAAGCACCCGGATCGAAGCCGGAAAGATGGTCTATAACATGGCTCCCTTCAACCTGGATTCCCTGGTGGAAAACATCTTTGGAATATTCATCCCGTCCGCCCGGCAGAAGGACCTTTCCCTTGAAAAAGAGATCCCTCCGTCACTCTATGTGAACGGCGATCAGGAGAGATTGAAGCTGGTTTTCTCAAACCTTGTAAGTAACGCCATCAAGTTCACCGCCAACGGCGGCCGTATCGTCATCAGTGCGCTGGAAAAGGGTGATAGAATCATGGTGGCCGTCCGCGATACGGGAAAGGGTATCCCGCAAAATGATTTCGAACAGATCTTTCAGAAATTCGCCCAGGTCGAGGGAGAGCGCGGCGGGACCGGCCTCGGACTTTATATAGTCAAGCAGGTGCTGGAAGCACACGGAGAGGATATTTCCGTAGAAAGCCGAATCGGCGAGGGGACTACTTTTAAATTTGCCCTGACCAGATTCATCCAGTAAAGGGGTTGTAAAAACTTTATGCAGAAGGAAATTCTCGTCACCATTGATGAGATGGAAACCCGGGTCGCCATCCTGGAAGAGGGTCGCCTCATGGAGATCTACATCGCCCGGGAAGACCGCCAGGTCGGCAGCATCTACAAGGGGAAAGTGGTCAATGTCCTTCCCGGAATGCAGGCCGCCTTCGTGGATATAGGCCTGGAGCGCAACGTCTTCCTCTGCGCCGATGACGCCATGTCCTCCTTCGGGCAGGACGTGGACCCGGACGACCTCAAGAAGCTCTCGATCAAGGATTATCTCAAGGTGAATCAGGAAACCCTGGTCCAGATAACCAAAGAGTCTATCGGAAGCAAGGGAGCCCGGGTCACGACCTATATCACCCTGCCGGGACGCTACCTCGTAATTCTTCCCAAGGCCAAATTCATCGGGATCTCCAGGAGAATCGAAGAAGAGGAGGAGCGCAACCGCCTCAAAAAAATCGTCGATTCCATCAAGCCGAAGAATTTCGGAATCATCGTCCGCACGGCAGCCGAGGGAAAAAGCAAGGAAGATTTGAAGCGGGACCTGGAATTTCAAGTCAAATTATGGGACAAGATCCAGGCCGCCGCCCGAAAGAAAAAACCGCCGGTCCTAATCCACCAGGAACTCGCCCTTGTTTATAAAATAATCCGTGACCTTTTTACCGAAGAAGTGGAACGCCTCCTTATCGATTCCCCCTCGGAATACGAAAAGGTGCTCGAACTTCTCGACATCATCTCCCCCACTCTTAAGAGCCGGGTGCAGCTCTATGAGGACAGGATCCCGATGTTCGAGGCCCACAACATCGATCAGGAAACTGACAAGGCGCTCCGTCCCAAGGTATGGCTGGAATCCGGAGGGTACCTGGTGATCGACAAGACGGAAGCCCTGACCGTCATCGATGTCAATACCGGTAAGTACATCGGAAAGACCTGCCTGGCCGACACGATTCTCAAGACCAACCTTGAGGCCGTCGAGGAGATTGCCCGCCAGCTCCGCCTGCGGGACATGGGTGGTATAATAATTATCGACTTCATCGACATGGACAAAGAGGGCGATAAAAACAAGGTCCTGCAGGCCCTCTCGACCGCCATGAAAAGGGATCGAACCAAGACTAATATCGTCAGCATGACGGAACTCGGGCTGGTGCAACTCACCAGGAAGAGAGTGAACCGGGACCTGGATCAGTACCTCAGGGAAGACTGCCCCTACTGTTCCGGAAAAGGCCGCATCGCCTCGGTCGCGACCATTCGCATAAAGACGGAAAGGGAAATAAGGAAAGCCTCCCGCGAGGGAAAATACGATTCCATCCTGCTCACCGTCAATCCGCGCCTGGCCCTTCCCCTGCTGGGGTGGGAGGGGGAAGACCTGGAACGCCTGGAAAAACAGGCCGGCAAATACATCTACCTGCGCGTCAACAAGGATCTGCACCAGGAAAAAATTGACCTCCTCAACCAGAGCCAGAAAAAAATAGAGGAAAGGATCGAGATGCTGTGGCCGGGCCAGGAACTTGACCTCACCGTCGAGGAGGCCTTTGAATTCAACATTCAAAACGGCCTGGCGATTCACCGTGGAAACATCATCGAAGTAGTCGGAGCCGGCAACATGATCGGAAACCCGCTCAAGGTCGTCTTGACCCGCGTTTCCCACTCTTATGCCCAGGGCCAGATCAAGGAATGATGAAAACAGCGCCTGTGCGTCTGAATCGAAACCACCTGCTGGCCCTGCTCCTTTTTATATGGGCCTTCGTACTATACCTCCTGGCGATGAGCACCGATTATTCGCACGACTCGGACGTCATTCGGCTGGCTTTGGATGTCGAAGGATACAGCAGGGGAATCAGCTATCCGTTCATCCACCAGGGATGGGTCCCTTTCGGCCGGTTCATCTGGAACGCCTGCCGGCTTCTTGGGTATCAGGGAGGTTCCTTCATCCCCATGCAGGTGTTTTCAGCCCTGGCGGGAGCCCTCTCCGTCTCCATGCTTTTTCTCTTTTTGCGGGCTCTCAAAGCGGGCTCTCTGCTTTCGTTCCTCGTCGCCGCCTGTTATTCGGTTTCGTGGTACCTGTTGAGTTTCAGTTCGGACAACCGGTTTTACACTCTTGGCCTTCTGCTCTCCATCCTTATCATCTGGCTTCTTCTCCTGCCTGATCCCGCCAGGAGGTCCGCCGTCGTTACGGCGGGCGTACTCGGCGGTTTACTCCTCCTGAGCCACATCGGGTTTTACTATATTCTTCCCGTCGCCGTGGTCATCGTTCTTATGAGAGGAACCCCGTTAAAAATCCGAGTGGGGAATCTACTTATTTTTATTTCCATGACGGGACTGATTTTCTTTTCCGGGACCCTCCTGGCAACCAACTCGCTCAGGGAGACTCTTTCCTTTTTCAATCCGGTGGAACTTCACCGGATCTGGAGCAGTCTTAACCAGCTCCTTCAGGGTTATTTCATTCACTACCGGAATATCCCCCTCAGCGTCCTGGCCACGTATTTTTGGGGAATAGATCTGGCCTACTTTCCTGGCTCCGCGCCTTTTTCCGCTCTCTACAAGGCCGCCGTTGTCCTTATCTGTCTGTTCGCCGGCCTCGGTTTTGTCCTTCGCGCCAGAGAAATGTTCCGGGATAGTGAATCCCGGGTTATTTGGGTTTCTCTGGCCCTGTGGTTCCTTATTTCACTCATAAGCGGCCTGCACCTCTCCCCGCTGGGAAATCCCAACGCGTGCATCCTGCTTTCCATCTACCTGGCCTTTGGAGTCATGGCACGGCCCATGGCCCAAAATCGTTTCATCCGTCCCGTTTTATATGTCTTACTGATACTTTTTTTCTCCGGTATGCTGATGCGCGGAATCATTTCACCGACGACCGGAAAATTGGATCGCCACCCCGATCCCGACTGGCCCGAAGCCAGGAAATTATTAAGCCTGACAAAAATGACCGGGGAAGATGTTCTTATGGGCTCCCAGGAAATTTTTGGAGCGCATGTGGCTTACCTGTCCAAGTGCCGGTTCATTGATATTTCAAGACGCCAGATGTGGCAGCCTTCGGGAATAAGCCACTTTTCCTACATCGAAGGAACTTTGTACTCGATGCTGGGAGAGAACAGGAGAGTCTTTCTTCTCGTCTATGACGATGAACCTTCGAAGAAGATCTTCGATGAAATCAGCCATAGTTTCATTATGAAAAAATACAACGAATTCATTTATCAGGTTCTCGACAAGGAAAAACCAGGTGCCGACTGACACCTGGTTTGCTTATTGACGCCCGGTTATTACGCCCTGGAAGTCAGAGTTATTATAATTCAACTTCATGCCTCTTGAAAAACTTCTTCCCTCAGCCGCACGGGCATTACCAGATAAGTAAAATCTTCATTTCCTTCCTCCTTGATAAGACCCGGGCTTATAGGGGTGGAAATACAGAGGTTTATTTTGTCCTTTACCAGGTTATTAAGACCCTCTAAAATATACCTTCCATTGAAGGCTATCATAAGAGAAACATCCTGTGATCCTTCTTCCAATTCAATTTCCTCATACGCCTGTCCGAGTTCGGGAGTATTGGAGGTTATAACCATCATTCCCCCTTCTATCTTGAACTTAATAAGTCTTGGAAGATCCTTGTCCTTTTCATATGCCATTATCATGGCTCTTTTAAGGGAAGCTATTAATTTTTCCCTGTCTATTGTTATAACGTGATTAAAACTTTTGGGAATTATCTGGTTGTAATCAGGGAACTGTCCTTCGAGCAGACGGGAGGTCATCATAAGACCGTCGAGAATAAAAAAGAGCTGATTTTCCCCTATGATAATCTTTACCGGTTCATCCACGTCCTGAAGAATTCTTGAAATTTCAAATACCGTCCTCGAAGGAATAATTATATTGAAAGGAGCTCTTACCCCCGTTTCAATTTTTTTGTCCGCTTTGGCCAGGCGCCTTCCGTCAGTGGACACCATCAGAATTTTCTCCTGTTCCACCGTCATAAGAACGCCTGTAAGTATAGTCCTGGTCTCCTCCTCACTGGCGGCAGCGATTGCTACATTTTTTACTATGCTCTTTAAATCCCTTTGAGAAATATTTATTACTTTTTTTTCTTCAGGACTGGGCAGTATGGGAAAATCTTCCGCCGGTAGAGTATGCATGTCATATTTTGATTTTCCGCATCTCAAATGCATTATCTGTTTTTCTTCATCTATCTCCAGAACAATATCCTTATCAGGAAGCTGGGTCAGAATTTCCGTTATTATCCTGGCTGGAACCGTGGTGCTGCCTCCGTTGAAAACCGTTGCTTTTATGGAAGTTTCAATACCTATATCCAAATCCGTAGCCGAGAGAACAAGTTTGTCCTCTCCCTCCGTCACTATCTTTACGTGGCCCAGTATAGGAAGGGGAGTTTTTAAACTTACAGCTCTTATTACTGTGAGCATTCCTTTTTCCAGTTCTTTTTTTACACAGTGCACTTTCATTTAATTCTACCTCCTTATATAATCCGTCGTAGTAGAGAGCCGTGTTAAGGATGTTAATATCTAAGGATATCCGGATTAATCCTCATAAATTACAGGTTTTTTAATGTTAATAAAAACAACTTCTTATTAACATTTTTCCCCTTTCTTTTTTTCTGACAGAGATTTTTTTTCTATAAACATTTCTTTAAGCTTTTATCTACAGGGTTTTCAACAGCTGTTGAATTATATCTATTGATTTTTTAATATTAGGTTCATCGGTTCTGTGGGCTATTTTTTTACAGGCGTAAAGCGCGGTGGTGTGATCTTTTCCTCCGAAATTGCGTCCTATATCGGGATAAGAAGCTGAAGAAATTTCCCTGGCGAGATACATCGCAATCTGCCTTGGAACAACAAAACGCTGGTCTCTTTTTTCTCCTATAAGATCTTCATGCGTTATGTTGTAATAACCGGCGACTTTTTTCTGTATATCCAGAATAGTGGGAGGAGATTTTTCTATTTTAAGGATCCCTTGAAGTGCTTCAGCGGCCAGGGAGAGAGAAATGTCCCTTTTATACAGGGATGCAAAAGCCACCACCCGGTTCAAGGCTCCTTCCAGTTCGCGGATGTTGGAGGGAATTTTTTCCGCTATCAAGGATACTACTTCGAGCGGCAGGGCGAAATTTTCCTGCTCGGCTTTTTTAAGAAGAATCGCCTGTCTTGTTTCGATGTCGGGAGCCTGGATGTCAGCGGTAAGACCCCACTCGAAACGGGATCTAAGGCGTTCCTCCAGGGGATGGATCTCACTGGGTGGTTTGTCGCTGGTTATAACTATCTGTTTATTGGCGCCGTGGAGCTCATTGAACGTATGGAAGAATTCTTCTTTTGTCCTCTCCTTGTTGACGAGAAACTGGACGTCGTCTATAAGGAGGGCGTCCACATAGCGGTACTTTTTCCTGAAATGCCCCGTATTCTGCTCTTTAATGGATTCGACGACTTCATTGGTAAAAGTCTCCATTGAGGCATAGACGACGCGGGCTTTACGGTTTTTTGCCAGGATGCTGTTGCCGATGGCGTGGATAAGATGAGTCTTGCCCAGCCCGACACCTCCATATATAAAGAGGGGATTGTAGGCTTTTGCCGGGTGCTCCGCGACGGCAATGGCTGCCGCGACGGCGAGCTGGTTTGAGTTGCCGACAACGAAGGTGTCGAAAGTGTAGCGTGAGTTAAGGAGATTTTCGGATTTTTCCTCTTTTTTCCCGGATTGCCTTTCAGGGATCTCCTCATTGGATGCGGGTTCCGGCTTGAAAGAAGAGACATCGGGAGCGACGGCGTAATTGAGCTTAAGGCGCTTTCCGGAAATCGCCTCAAAGGTGGATAGGATTAGATCCGAGTAATGTTTTGAGAGGAAATCGCGGCCGAATTTGGAGGCCACGCCGATCGTCAGCGTGTCAGAACTGTAACCGATGGGTCGTGAGTTTCTCAGCCCTCCTGCTTCGCGGATTGGCGTTCCCACTCTCTTTTCCACGACCTTTATGCATTCCTGCCAGTTTTTCTCAATTTCTTCAGGTATTTCCCGGGGTTTATCCATGAGATATTTCCTCCTCAAATGACGAGTGGAGATCGCAAATTCAGCGGAGAGGGTGTGATCTCCTTTTGAAGGTTATTCATATTGTTCACAGATCCCCATTCTTCTCTGTGGATAAAATTTAAAAATCACGATTTTGCTGGGATCAAAAATTTATTTAAAAAACTTTTTGAATGGCGATCGAATCAGAAAATCGCCACTTTTTATGCACAGGGTTTTCCACAGATGTTAATAAGTTGCGAAAAGACGCCATTTTTCACTTGACAATTCGTCTTAAGTCGCGTTATAATAGCACCGGTTTGAAAGGAGAGCTGTAATGAAGCGGACTTATCAGCCCAAGAAACGGGCACGCAAAAAGGAACACGGCTTTATGAAACGAATGTCCACCCAGGGAGGGATAAAAGTCATCAAACGGCGCAGGGCCAAGGGGCGAAAAAAACTAGTCGCATAGATGGCCAAACCAGGAAGGCTGAAAAGAAAAAGCGATTTTAAGAAGATATTTGATGAGGGTAAAAGCCGCGGAAACAGAATATTGAGGATTCGCTACCGGGAAAACGGTTTTGATTATGTCAGACTCGCCTTTGTAATGAGCAAAAAACTGGCGGGAGCGGTCCAAAGGAACAGGATTCGGAGGGTCCTGTTCGAAGAAATCAGAAGAAGATCCTCCACTCTGACCCATTCGTACGATATCGTGCTTTTTCCGAAAGAGGAAGCCGTAAGAAGCGGACACAAAACACTGAGAGATGCCATCTACACTCTTTTCACGGAGTCGGGACTGATCGCAAAGTAATGTTTTGAACGGGACAAATGAATGAAGGCAGTCGATATCCCAATATTTTTCATCAGGGCTTATCAGTTTTTTTCCCGCCGGACTCCCAAAGTCTGCCGTTTTGAGCCGACGTGTTCCTCATACTCGGTGGAAGCGCTCAAAAAATACGGCATCTTGAAAGGCGGCGGCCTTACTCTCTGGCGTATCCTGCGCTGTAATCCGTGGCATCCGGGCGGACCGGATCCCCTCAAATAAAAGGAGGCCCATTTGATCAATCATATCGCCGGTATTCTCATGCAGATTCTTGACGCCCTCTACCGGCTCACCGGCAGCTACGGGTGGGCCATCATTCTTCTCGCGGTGCTCGTCAAGGTCATCCTCTACTACCCCACTCACCAGCAGTTCAAGAGCATGAAGGACATGCAGGCCATCCAGCCGAAGCTCAAGGAAATTCAGGCCCTTTACAAGGAGGAACCCAAGACTCTCCAGGCCAAGCAGCAGGAAATTTTCGTCAAGTACAAGATCAATCCTCTCTCGGGGTGCCTGCCCCTGATCATCCAGATGCCGATACTATGGGCCATCTGGAAAGTCATCATGGACAACAAGGCCATTTTCGAGAAGGCCTACTTCCTGTGGATGAGGCCGGAAAATTCCAGCCTCAGCCTCTTCGGTCATCCCCTGGTCCTTCCAACTAAGGAGCCCATGCTCATAATAGCACCCAACCTGGCGGTGATGGACATTCCCCTGCTTCTGCTTTATGGATTCAGCATGTACCTATCCCAGAAGCTGACCGTCACGGACCCGACGACCGCCAAGGCGCAGTCTTCTATGACACTCATGATGCCGGTCGTATTCACGATAATAATGGGCATGGGGAAGTTTCCGGCGGCCATGATCCTCTATTGGCTTGTTTTCAATATTCTAAGCATCGCCCAGCAGTATTTCATCATGGGTCAGACATCGCCGGTTCAGCGCATGATAGAGGAAGAATTGAAGGAAATTGAGGAGGCAAATAAGCCTTCAAAGAAGAAGGGGGTCAGGAAAGAAAAATGAGAATAGTCGAGCAGTTTGGCAGAACGGTTGAAGAGGCCAAGGAGGCGGCGCTCCGCGAACTCGGTGTGAAGGGTGATTCTACTCCCGTCATTTTTGAAGTGATCGATGAAGGAAGCAAGGGCGTCTTCGGCCTGGGGATCAAATATGCCCGGGTCAAAGCCATCATAAAAGAGGACTCCTCTGATATAGCCGAAGAGATGCTGAGCGAGATTCTATGCCTGATGAAACTGTGTGCCGTGGTGGAAAAAGAATACGAAGAGGACTTCACCAGGCTTAACATCTCCGGGGAAGATCTGGGACTGCTGATCGGAAAACACGGGCAGACCCTTGAGGCGCTTCAGTATATTCTTAACATCATGGTCAGCAAGCGAATGGGTTTCAAGTGCCGCTTCGTCGTGGACGTGGAAGGCTACAGACTGCGCCGCGAGCGGAGCCTGAAGGACATGGCTGCCCGCATGGCGGATGTCGCGGTCAGGGAGCAGAAAAACGTCGCTCTTGATCCCATGCTTCCCAACGAGAGACGGATTGTTCACCTGGCCCTTCAGGACAATGCGAAGGTGACGACTTTTTCTCAGGGGGAAGAGCCCTTGCGAAAAGTGGTTATCTCTCCCAAACGGGCCGGCTTTGCCGATGAAAAAGAACCAATGCCGGCTTTTAACGACTGAGTTCGGCCTGATTTAAACATCCTATGCCAGTTGATCCCCTCTGCATTGAGACCATCGCGGCCGTCGGCACTCCTCTCGGGGAGGGGGGCATCGCCATCATTCGCATCAGCGGCCCCTCGGCTGTTTCGATAGCGGAAGCAGTCTTCAGACCTGCGGGAAGACCCCGCCGCCTCGAACACATGCGCCTTATCTACGGGTTTGTCGTGGATCCCGGGAGCGGGCGGAAGATAGATGAAGTTCTTCTGTCCTTCATGAAGGCTCCTCATTCCTACACGAGGGAAGACGTTATCGAACTGAATCTTCACGGGGGTCCGCTGCCCGTGCGCCAGACGATGGACCTCATACTGAGCATGGGGGCCAGAATGGCCCGGCCCGGCGAATTCACCCTCCGGGCATTTTTGCGGGGACGGATCGATCTTCCCCAGGCGGAAGCAGTCCTGGACATCATCCGCGCCAAAACAGACAGATCCCTGGAGGTGGCATTTAAACAGCTTGAGGGAAAGCTCTCCGCCCGTGTACACGAGGCCCGTCTCGCCGTTTTGGGCATTCTCGCCCGCATAGAGGCTTGCCTTGATTTTTCCGAGGAGGAGGATGTTTTACTTCCCGTTCCCGAGCTGAGAGGGCAGCTGGGCTGTCTGGTCTCGGAAATGGAAAATTTTCTTAAGAATGCGGATGAGGGAAGAATTTACCGCGATGGCTACAGAGCGGTTATTACCGGCAAGGTCAACGCCGGTAAATCTTCGCTTTTCAACACGCTCCTCAAGGAGGGGCGCGTCATTGTTACGGAGGTTCCCGGAACGACCCGGGACAGCATAGAGGAGTGGATTCAGGTGGGGGGAATCCCGCTGGTTCTGGTGGACACGGCCGGTCTGAGGGAAACGGCCGATCCGATCGAAAATCTTGGGATGGAAAGAAGCCGGGAGGCGATCGCCCGGGCCGATCTGGTCATCCTGGTCATGGATACTTCCGCGCCCCTGACCGGGGAGGACCGGATTTTGCTCGGAGAACTGTAGGGCCGCAGGCTTTTTATCGTAGTTAACACAATGGGTCTTCCAGCTGAAATGGGTATTGGGGAGAAGGGGCGTCTTGTCCCG
>Ga0074199_1000786_pt1 | contig 39829 bp, 32 predicted proteins | sample EPASupsiteSAE347_FD_64528 | JGI IMG/M metagenome (GOLD analysis project Ga0074199, IMG submission 64528) | Bioremediated contaminated groundwater from EPA Superfund site, New Mexico - Sample SAE3-47 | ecosystem: Environmental > Aquatic > Deep subsurface > Groundwater > Contaminated ... | reverse complement strand
TTTCTTAAGGTATTTCAAAACAATTTCTTCATCCACTTTTTCTGGTATTTTGTGCTGAAGATTCAGGCAGAAATTTTCCGCCCAGGAACAGCGCCATTTATTTGTGTCAGGAAATTTGAATGTCTTGCCGCCGATTTTCAGCTCGTTGATGCCGCGGACCTCCTTGCGGAAACAATCGGTTGGACAATTTTTTACACATTCCAAACACCGGTCGCACAACGCCGGTCCGTTATACATCGGCGAAGGTTCAAGCGGCGCGGAAGTTATTATCGAAACAACCCGGATCCGCGGACCGAATTCCGGGTTTAAGAAGAGACCGCTCCAGCCGATCTCCCCCAAACCGGCCGCCACGGCCGCGTAACGATGGACAATATCCGGGGCAAAATCAACTTTCAGGTCTTTGTAGGCATGATACCGCCAGACACAGCTGGCGGCGATCGGCAGGGTCTGGAATCCCTTCTCCTCCAAAAAACGTCCAAGCCGGAAGGAGATATCATCCAGCTTGAAATTCATTGGGGCGCCGGTGTACGGTCCCGTATCTTGCGGCGATGGTTCGCCATCCAATTCAACGGAGGCGTCCAAAAGATGAATGCCGGCCACAATCACCGTCCGTGCCGACGGCAGTAATCCCTGGGGACTCATCCGCAAAGGCGCGCCTTTAAAACGCTCCAAGGGCGCAATGCCGACGATGGCCGCCCCATATTCAATCGCTTTGCGTTTCACCTCATCCGTCAACTGTTGATTGTTTTGCGTGCTCATGAAACCTCCGTTTCCTGATGTAGTTTTATCATGTTTTATCCGTAACGACGTCGAAACGCCTGAAGAAACGGTTCCGCCAGCGTGTTGCATATACCCTATATTCTCCTTGTGTCATGTTTTTCCAACGTTCTCTTCCGCGGCACTTCGGCCGGCAGAAGCCAACGCTCGCGCTTGATAAAATCGCCATTGTTGAACGTCTGCTCAATCGTCCCCTTTCTTTCAAGGTGATTGAAACAGCTTCGCATGCAACCGCGCGATCCTTCCACCCCAAAACTCATCCACTCGGTAAAAAGATAGTGATGGCCTTCAATGTTCCAGCCGGAGGGAAACTCTTTCGATTTTCTCCACGGCGACTGCGAAAGCGTCCAGTTGAATTTATATGCGGATTCCTGACTCATATCCTGCTTGGTCACGTCCATGTTCCAGCCGGGAAAGTCGCGGTGTAGGAAAGGCGAGGTCATCGAATCGCCGCCATGGTAGCTCAAGGTACAACGTCCCATGTGAACATCCGCCCATTCATACGTATAATCCTCGATCTTTATCTTCACGGTTTTCTTTTCTTTAATATGCGGGATGGCGCAGGCGGAACAGCCTTTCACGCATTGCATGCACTTGTCGCAGATGGATCCGGGCTTCACGAGCGGATCGGGCTCAAGCTCCATGTCGGTGAGGATGCAGGCCAGCCGCACGCGCGGCCCGAACTTTTTTGTCATAAATACCTTTGACCACCCGATCTCGCCGAGCCCCGCGGCAACGCCCGCGATGCGGATGTTGAGGTTCACATCGGGCACTACGCCGCCTTTGCGCAACGGTTCGACTAACGGTTTATGGTCGCCGGCCGTAACGCCCGGAAACAACGGCACCGCCTCAAAACCGAAATCCTCAATGAAGCATGCGGTCTCAAACATCGGCGTCTGTATGAAGGTCGAGCTGAGATGGACATAGCCGAAGAACGAATAAGTAGGCCAGTAGACGCCCTCTTCGATGCCGCGCCAAGTGCCGCGGAGTATGCGCTTGCCAACCACGATCACCGATTTTGTTTCCGGGAATATTGAGATCGGGTTCATGTCCTGCGGAGCATCTTTGAACCGTTCGATATTCGCCACGCCAAAGAGGTCAAGCCCCTGAGAAAGCGCGAAGTCTTTGATAATTTGTTTTGTCAGTGTTTTCATTCAATCTTTTCTTCCTGTGATGATTTACCACCCGCCGGATCATTGCACTCAAAAGCCGAAAGGCGGTGCGAGTGACTCTATATCTCGATGGTCTGCCCTTCGCCTATTCTTTCCCGGTCATCGCGCACTTCCCAGGATGGGCGTTTTCGGAACGGATTGACAAAGGTATTCTTCACTTTTCCATGCTTTTCCAGATAAACCATGTATGATCGCACGCATAGCGCCGCAAGACGATCTGGGTTGCCGGACGGATGCCGCCGATTGGGCAACGCTCCATTTTTGCACCGCGCGCATTTTTTGTGGTCAATGGCGGCTACGATCATTTTTTTACCGGCTATATTCATGGTTTCCTCTTTATCAGCGTCAATGGCGCCAAGCGGACAATATTTGGCGAATTCCTTTTTATGTTCGCAAACGGTATCAGTTGAAAACGGCGTCGGTTCGAGAACAGCATCGGTGAGAATGAGATAAAACCGCTGGCGGACGCCGAATTCCGGGGTGACGAACACGCCGAGATAACCGATCTCACCGAGACCAGCCCGCACCGCCGCATCGTCAAAGTCAACTAGCACGTTCGGCGCGGGACTTCCCGGCCGCACCGGCACGCCCAGCGGCCCCGTCTCAACAGGCAGATTGATCATCGGAATCGCTTCCCATTTATTGTCTTCCAGGAATTCCGCCGTTTTCGAGGTAATGATCGCGAGAAACCGGTCCTCCAGCATCCAATAGCCGCATGTATTGTACACGCTAAACTGTGTTCCCTCCTCAACCCCGCGCAACGCGCCGCGCGGTATGCGCTTGCCGATGACGATGACGGATTTTACCTCTGGGAATATCGAGGCCGGATGACGCTCCGGAGAAAGCCCGGCAAACCGCTCTATGGGGGCGATGCCGACAAGATCACAGCCAATGTTGGCCGCATGTTCCTTGAATGTTTTTGTAAACTCGTCCATACCAGGTATCCTCTTTTTTTATTTTGTTATTATGCCGCCAAGTTCCTTGTCTATCATTCAATTTTTCATCAGGAATTCTCCCATGTGACCGCAAACAAAACCGGCTTTTTATGATCAACGACGCGGTCATATCTGATAATCAGCCGGCCGTCTTTCTGTTCAAAACCGTCCCATCGCCGCCATTTTGATTTTTCATGCAGCACTTCAATTTTTTCGGCCTTTTTTCCGCCGGTATCCAGATGCAGTTGAATTTTTTTCCAATCATCGAGTGACAGGCAAAACACGCCGGCGGTGGTGTGTTTCCGGTAATCCATCCTGAACGGAAGCACATTGTGTCCGCCTTCCACAAAAAGAGGCGGCGGGTTATCGTTATGCAGCCAGCGGAGCACATGCGCCATCTGGACTTGTCTGGCCGGGCGCAAAAACGGCAAATAACCCCAGGAAAAATAGTTCATGTCAAATGGATAAACCGCGCTCCGGCCGCCCAGAGAGTTTTGGAAAAGCGTCAGGCCGGGATAAACCTTTTTTGCATCCGGATCAACCAACTCGGAAACTTCGATGGCGCCGGGAAAAAGCTGTAACTCGCCCGTCATTGTTTCTTCCGGATAAATGGAAAGCGAAAAATAACGCCGCGGCTGACCGCCGAACTCGCGATTGTAATAATGCTCGCCGGCAAGCGCTTCGCTATTCCTGGAAAACACCCGCTTGATCTTCATCCCCAGGTATTCACCGTATCCCATTTCCTGTAAAGTTTGGGCCGCGCTCAGATCACATAATATTCCCCCGCTCAAAAACGACATAATTTCGTTTTTGTCAAAACTGCGGACGGTCTGTCCGGATAAAGCCAGAACCGCCGATGGCTCATAAGTTGTGGCAAATCCCAGCGCCTGCAGGGGAGTTTCCCAGGCATAACTGTCGGGCGTTAAATCAGGGTAATCCGCGCCCGGCAAAAGATATTTATACCGGCTGGCCTTGTCGTGATGCAAAATACGGATACCCGCAATTTTTCCGGCGGCGGAACATTTTTCCTGAATTGCCATGAGATACGGCTTGGTCGCCTTCAGGTTTTCCAGGATTTCAACGGTGTCCCGCATGGGCGTGCCGCAGTGATCAAACAGATTCATGGTCAATCCCTGGGCGCCAAAACTGAAACAAACCGCTGATTGAAGGAAAGTGAAGGTGGTGGATTTATTGTATTGGGTGAACGGGCAATTTTCCACTTCCGCAAGCTCGATCGTTCTGGCCGGCAGAACATAACGGGTCAGGCGCAAAGAATCGGCCGTGGGATACAAACCTTTAAGATGCCCTTCCGTGTAATTACCCAGCGGGGGACGGCTGACAAGTTCCGTGGGACCGGAAAGGGCCTTGGCAAAGGCAGGCCATTGCCGCCCTTCCACCGCATGATTGGCCGGGCCGCTGGACATTAACCCCAGCTTGGTCGCGGGTGAAACCGAGTGGACCGCCTTTTCCAGGATTCCGGCGGTTTCAATCATGATTTCGGCCTGCAAATCAAGCCATGCGCCCCGGCAGGCATGCGGCTTGCCTGGCTGCAGAATAAGTTTTACCAGTTGTTCGCGCCGAATTTTTTCGCCTATTTTTTGGCTGAAACGCTCCAGATGCTCATCACAAAAACAGCCGAATTTTGCAGGCAGATGGTTGAAGGTTCTGATATCGTCTTCAACCCATATTGTATCCGGGCGCGTTTCCGCGTACATTTTCCACAAGGCGGCGGTATGTTTCCGCCACCCGCCGGAAAGGGGACAGGCGCAGTCAATACACTGCGCGCCGTCATGGCCGACCATAAAGTTGATTTCAGGAAATTTTTGTCTGCAATTTCGCCCGCGATCGCCATGCACCAGGGTGACCCACGGGTTGATGGAAAACACAACGCCGATTTTATCCAGCTCTTCCTTGATTTTTTGTAACACAGGCCGATATTGCTTCAGCCAATCCAGCGGCAGGATATGATGCGAAAATTCTTCCGTATCAACCTTGACAATGACCTCGTCAATCCCGTATTGCGGACAGCATTCCACCAACTCCTTCAGGTTTTCCTCCCAGCACCACGGCGGAAGTGTCCTGCGCAGTGCGTACCATGCCTTATTTGCGTAATCTGAATATTGCATAAGTTTATCCTGATTTATGTTTCCGTTCCGTTCTTTTACTAACCGTTTCATAATTCGGAATGCCGGCTGTTCCGCCTATTGCGCCGACGCAAAACGAGGCGCAGGCGTTTCCCAGGCGGGCCGAGGAAAGGACGTCCTCGCCGCGCGCCAGTCCGGTAATGAAACCGGCATTCCAGCAGTCGCCCGCTCCCGTGGTGTCCACGACCTTTGCGCGGAAAGCAGGCGCATATTTTCGCATGCCATCCCGGGCCACCAGACAGCCTTTGGCGCCCAACTTCAGGATCACGGCCTTTGCGCCGCGTCCCAGAATACGCCCGGCGATTTCCTCATCCGTCAGGCCGGGATATATCACCCGCATGTCATCCGCGCTCGGCAATACATAGTCGCAATGTGGCAGCATCTTCTCAAATTTTTCCCGGTTCGGCCCCAGGCCCCAGCATTCATCAAGCAAGGTTATAATTCCCCGGCGTTGAGCATCGGCGAGCAGACGCGCGCCCGGTCCGCCATCCAGGCGGGGGAGCGCCCACAAATCCTGATAAAGCAGGAAGTTGCATTTGAACAGCGAGTTTAATCGCAGATCATCGCGGCAAAAAGTTTTATTGGCGCCCGGCGTGTGAATGAATGTCCGTTCGCCATCGGAATGAACACCCACAAACGTGAAAGGGGTTGTGTCTTTCCTGGAAACGCAAATCCCGGCCGTATCAACGCCTGAATGCGCCAGTTCCCGCCGGAGAAATTCGCCGTTGGAATCCCGGCCGACCTTTGAAAACACGCCCGCATTGATTCCCATCCTGCCCAGCGCGCCGGCCGTGTTGGCGGCGCCGCCGCCGGCAAAAAAGCGGACATTCCGGGTGATGACCTGTGTCCGTCGGCGGGGAATCGGATAACTTTCCAATGGCCCGCTCAACGCGTCCACGACCAGAACACCGATGCAATTAACACGCGTCATTTTTTCCTTTCCGCCGGCGTCATCCGCAACAGTTCCTGTGCTGTTTCAAACAAAATCGCGCGGGCTATCGCCCCGGCGCCGTCAACATCATACTGGCCTTGCGCTATTTTCCGGGACAGCACCCGGGCCAGCTGGCGGCGCACCATCATTGATTTGGCGTACGTCCACTCGACGCAATACGCGTCCGAGAAAAAGCCGACCTGTTTGTTGACCGGCAGCATGTCAAGCCGTTCTTCCATGACCTGGCGCATGGCGCCGGGAAAGAAATTATGCCACCAGTAACCGGCTACGGAAAGATTGGGCAATTCCCGGCAAAGCGTGCAAAGCGACTGATTGGCATGCCGGCTTGCCAGCAGGCAATGAAATTTTATTTTGGGATGGCGCGCCACAATCTCCGCCAGATCGGCCAGTGTCCGCTGGGGCACAAGACTGGCCGTCTCATGCGGAAGCGGCTCCGCCGCAAGACTGAATTGAAAAACTATTCGATCGGCATGCGGCGCCAACTCCGTTAGAAACAACTCGTTGATGTATGATGTGTAAATATTTCTTTCCTCCGGCCCGGCTTTTGCGCGCCGGCCCAGGGCCGAGGTCATTTCGGCGCCGGTAACGCGGCGGAAAGCGACATCCGCAGAAATATGCGTTGCCATGGACAACACCGGCGCGGCGGCGAGTTGTTTTATATAATGGGTCATCGCCGCATGAACGTCGTCCAGGCTGCGGATAACGCGTTTTGAGGGCGGACGATTCCCGGTCCCATGCGGGATCGGAGCGCCGGGCGCATTGCCCCAGCAGCGTTCAAGCTCATAAAGGGCCGTGTCGAATTCACCGCGCTGGGTTCGCGTGAAGAACGCCCATTCCATGGAATAATGAAACAGATCGTCATCGCCCGCGCCGCGCCTGGAAAGTTCCGTGGTCAATTTTTTTATGTTGGCCTTACTGATGATTTCCCTGTGCCACTGTCCGTTATCCGAGCGTTCCCGGATAATCTCGTCCAGCTTCCGCCAGTTATCCAGGGTGATCGGCCGGTCCCAGCCATAGAGGTCTTTCAAGATCATGCGCACTCCCCAGAAACAGCTGGTATTCTGAATGTACTTCAGATAAGGCAATGCCTCCCTGAGACGGGCATGAGCTTCTTCAAGAGTCGGCCAGCCGGGAAATTCCGTCAACCGGGCGCCGCTGGGACATCCCGCGGCGTAAAGATCGCTGACAACCATATGGTAGAGCAAAATGTCATGCAGGCCCCTCGCTCCCAGCTTGCCGCACGTCAGGTGGGTATGCGTATCCAGCATCGGCATATCAAGCAACGTTTCCAGAAGTTCTGCTTCCATGTTACGCTTTTTCATCGGCATCCTCCTTCGTCAATCATCTATGCCTGACCGGCTGCGCCGGTGCGTCGGATCCATTTTTTCACGACCGGCGCCATGGCCCGCATGGCCGCCGCCTGGGCAACCGGCGTCCATTTGTTCTCCCCCTTCCCCCATTGTTCCAGCAATGACTCCCTTACAGCGGCAATAAGTTCAGTGGCAACGTTCACTTTGGCTATGCCCAGCGCAATAACCCGCTTCAAATCTGCGTCCGGCGTGCCGGAGCCGCCATGTAACACCAGCGGGATATTGACCGCCTTCCTTATTGCGGCCAGCCGGTCAAAATCCAGGCTGGGCAACCGGGTATATTGTCCATGCGCATTGCCGATTGAAATTGCAAGGGCATCCACGCCGGTTTCCGCGACATAGGCGGCCGCCTCTTCCGGCTCGGTTAGGGTTGAAATTCCCGCGCCTTCCGTGCTGACCGCGTCAACCTTGCCGACATGTCCAATCTCGCCTTCAACCGTTACTCCGCGCGGCCGCGCCATTGCCGCAACCTGGCGCAATGCGCCGGCATTTTCGGCATATGGCCGGGATGAAAAGTCAAGCATCACCGATGTGTATCCGGAGGATATACATGTTTCCACCTGAACCACTTTATCGCCGTGATCGAGATGTAAAGCGGCGGGAACATCGAATCGAGCGGCGACGGCGTATGCCATGGCGCCAAAATCAGGCGGGCTGATCAAGCCAAACTCCGCGGGGCCATTCATAATAATGACCGGCGCGCGCAAATCGCTTGCCATGGTTAACACATTGACCAGCACATCGGCATTCCATACACAGAAAGCCGGCACGGCGTATCCTCCCGCCACAGCGCGTTCGAGTAATCCTGACATTGGCACAAATCGCATACCGGCGCTCCTTTCATTATAATCAAATCAGACCAGAAGCAGTTCAATGCCGCGATCTTTAATTGCATCCTGGGTTTCTTCCGAAAGATTAGAATCACTTATCACGACCTGCACGGCCGACAACGGCATAATTTTGACACAAGCGCTCTTGCCCCATTTGCTTGAGTCAGCCAACAGGATGACTTGTTTTGCCGCTTTAATCATTGCCCTTTTTGTCTGAGCGATTTCCAGGGAAACATCCGTCAGGCCGGTTTCCGGGTCAACAGCATGAATACCCAGAAAGAGCTTTGACACGACCATATCCTCCAATTCTCGCACAGTATTAGGGCCAATTGTGCTTACGGTCCTGCGACTCAGCAAACCACCCAGCAAAATAACGTTTGCGTCATGCAATGTTCCCGCCTGGGTGGCAACGTTTAAAGCATTGGTAACCACGGTCAACGGAGATATTTCAGGAATATTCTTGGCAAATTCCAGATTGGTTGTGCCGGCGTCTATCAGAATCGTATCGCCTGGTTTCACAAATTGAGCGGCGGTAATCCCTATCGCCCGTTTGGTCTCCATATTAAGGCCAACGCGCTGTTCAAAGGCCAGCGCCAAATCAGTCCGTGAATTGATAATTGCACCACCATGTTTTCGAATGATGAGCCCCTCTTTTGCCAGGACACCCAAATCATGACGAATTGTCACTTCAGAAACATTGAAAAAATCAGTCAATTCATCAACTTTGACCATTTCCTGTCGTCTTGCCATTTCAACAATGCGACGATGTCTTTCCAACGCCAGTATTTTATCGTTCTTATCCATGTGTTCTAAAATACAAGTTTCGTTTTTTTACGGTTAAAGAGTAACTCGTAATATTTCGAAAGTCAATTATTTTTTTCAAGTTTTTTTGTAATTTATCGCATCTAGATATAACCATCTGGAGTGCAATATAATAAGAGTTGATTAAGAACAAAAAATTTACAGATATTTCTGGTAAAACCGCATGGAAGCATGCAAATTATGAGCCAAATATATCAATTGGGACATGAGTGTAATTTGATCATTATCCACCCAGATACGCTTAAAATCAGAGGTTTTTCAGGACGACTATTTATCCGCGCGCTTGACGTACAGCGGTAATTATGGGAGTCTGATCAACGGAGAATTATGATGCAAAACAGATTAAGCATTAGAAAATTTTTTGAGAACAACTGGGAGACGATAGTTCTCTGGCTTATTTTAATAGGATTATTCTATCTTTTAAGGCCTTTCTTCCTGTTGATCTTTGAAACATTTTTAATCACCTATATAACCAAAAGCATCGTCAACTGGAGCGTCGTCCGGTTCAAGCTCAACTACGGCCTGGCGACGGTCATGGTCTTTGCGCTGTTCGTCAGCCTCCTGGCGGCCATCGCCGCCTGGGTCGGGCCGAAACTGATCGTTGAATCAAATAATGTCTTGACCGAGCTGGCCGGCGCCGGCGAAGAGAATGAGATGCAAACAGCGGAGAAATTTCTGGATAAAATCATTATCGGAGCGTTTGGAGAGGAAAAAGGGCAGGATTTTATCGGATCAAAAGAATATGCCGTGCTGACGGAAGCTTTCGCGGACGAGACCGGCAAGGCCGTAAAAGCAATCCTGCCGCGCGTTCTTGTAACCCTCCTGAACATCGTCAAGTTCGGTTGGAAAATGACTGTTTTTCTTTTCCTTTCCATTATTTTTTCATTTATCCTTGTCAAGGACTGGCGGAAAATAGTCAACAGGATGAACGAATTGGAAACGAGCCGCATCCGGACTTTTTATCTTGGGGCCATGCCGCACCTTGTGGCTTTCGCCGATATTCTGGGCAAGGCGCTTCGGGCGCAGGCCATCATCGCCGCCTGGAACACGATTCTGACCGCCGCCGGACTCTGGTTTTTTAATGTGCCGAACATTGCGTTGCTCTCGACGGTTGTCTTTTTTTGCGGTTTTATTCCAATCCTGGGCACTTTCCTGAGTTCTGTTCCGATACTGCTCTTTGGGGCGCAGATCGGCGGATTCCCCCTTATGCTGAAGCTGGTTGCCCTCATTGCCGTTGTCCATGCCTTTGAGGCCTACGTGCTCAATCCAAAGATCACGTCAAATATTCTGCATATTCATCCAATCCTTGTCCTGATTCTTTTGCTTCTCGGTGAACGTTTCTTCGGTATCTGGGGCATGGTCGTCGGGGTGCCGATCGGGTATTATATTATCAGTGTCATAATGGAAAAAGATGATGATATCCTGCCCGAATCTGCGGAGAAAGGTTGACAACCTTCCTAAATTATTTAGACTACTGACTTAGCCTGAATTATTCATGAATTAAAATGTTGGGTTAGATTGGAGCAAATAACATGAAACGCACATATCATCCTTCCGTTAAAAAAAGGAAACGAAAACATGGTTTCCGGGCGCGCATGGCAACGGCCGATGGCCGCAAGGTCCTGGCCCGGCGCCGCCGAAAGGGACGCGTCAAATTGACAATTTGACGCTTTTCGCAGGTCTTGCCGCGCCGGCCGGCGGTATGGGCGGAAAAACAAATGTCGCCAGCTCCCATGAAGTTGAGAGGAGGAGTATTCATTTGGCCTTGCATCAGCCCATCCGCCATGGATTGTCCCGGAAACAGCGCTTAACGGCGTCAAAGCTTTTACAGGAAACTTTTGAGCAAAACCGCCGTTTTGCCGGACATTTAATGGTAATGTGGATCAGGAATGGAAACGATGCTTCCTTAAGACTTGGCGTTGTCGCCGGACGGACGATAGGCGGTTCGGTGGAACGTCACCGCGCCAAAAGACGCCTGCGCGAAGTGTTTCGGCTGAACCGCCATCGCCTGCAGGGGAAGTGTGATATTGTTTTGATGGCGCGCGGCAAACTTATTGAAGCGCCCTGGGATGAAGTGCAGTCGGAATTGATTGCATTGGCCGGCAAAGCCGGCCTTTTGGCAAAGGAACGGAACGGAAAGTGAAATTGATTGTGAGTAAAATTTTAATATTTTTCACCCGTTTATACCAGATAACGCTTTCGCCGTTTTTTGGCCCCTGCTGCCGTTTTTATCCTTCGTGCTCATCGTATTTCATAGAGGCGGTTCAACAGTGGGGCGCTTCAAAAGGGACGCTTCTTGGGATCCGAAGATTAGGCCGGTGCCACCCTTTTCATCCCGGAGGATTTGACCCCGTGCCGGGGAAAAAAACATATTGAGAATGAAAAAACAGGATTTATTAATTATTGCCGTATTGTTTGCCATGCTTATGGCCTGGCCTTTTCTCTATAAGCGCTGGATTGAGCCCGAAGTCAACCCCAAAGCAGCGCCTCCGGCTTATAGCCGCCAGCAAACAAACACGGTTTCCGGTTCATCTTCAACTTCCGCGTCTCCAATAACAGTAACGGAGAAAGCCGCTGAAAAGACAACCCCTGAATCGAAACCGGCCATGGAACCGGACGAGGAACGTTCCATCTCTAATAATGTTCCGGAGCAACTTGTAACCGTTACCAATGCCGGACTGTCAATTGTGATTTCTTCCAGAGGCGGCGGCATTGTATCAGCCACGTTTGATAATTACCGCAAATCGGTGGAAAAAAACAGCGGGCCGCTGGCGCTTGATTTTGCCAGGACGCCCTCCTTGACATACAAGGGACTGAACGGCTTCTCGGTGTCGGATGGTTTTACGGTCATCCGCAACACCCCGGAGGGTGTTGTCATGGAAGTTAAAAGAGCGGACGGCCTGCAGCTGACGAGAACGATAGAACTGCATGACGCTTATCAGGTGATTGTGCGGGATGTGTTTACCAACATCAGCGCCCAGGCGCAGGCCATTCCAAAACACGCCATTCAGCTCGGACCCATGCAGATGCCTTCCTTTGATTACCGCATGAGCGGCATGGATTACCTTGGAATTGATGTGCTTGCCTCCAGCGGCGGCGAAGGCGTGGTTCATTGGGCCGGCAAACTGGCCAAGCTCTTCAAGACTTTTCAGAAAGAAGGCGGCCAGCCGTTTCTGCCCAGGGATATTGCCAAGGATGAGGATGTTCCGGTTGACTGGATTGCCGTAAAAAATAAATTCTTTGCGCAAATCGTTGTTCCCGACGGCGGCGCGGCCGGTTACCGATTGATGGCGGAACGCGTTACGATTGACGGCGAAGATACAAATCCGGCCCTTAAACCAAAAACCGCCCAAACCAAGAGCGTGGCCGCCGCCGTCCTTATGGGCGGCAAGACACTGAATGGAGGCGAGGATTTCTGCCAGACCTTTAAATTATATCTTGGGCCGAAGAAATATTCAATATTACGGACATTGGGCCTGCATCAGGAAGACGTTATGGAATTCGGAATGTGGTCGCCCGTCTGTAAATTCCTGCTGACGGTGCTTAACATCACTTATGGTTTTATTCCCAATTACGGCGTGGCGATAATTCTCCTGACAATTCTAATCAGAATCATATTCTGGCCCCTCACTCATAAAAGCACCGAAAGCATGAAGAAAATGCAGGCGCTACAGCCGCTCATGGCTGAGCTCAAGGCAAAGCACAAGGATAATCCGCGCAAGATACAGGAAGAAACAATGGCGCTTTACAAGAAAAACAAAGTCAATCCGGTGAGCGGCTGTCTGCCGATGTTGGTTCAGATCCCGGTCTTCATCGCCCTTTTTGTTGTCCTCCGCAGCGCGATTGAACTGCGCTTTGCCCCGTTTCTCTGGGTGCAGGATTTAAGCGCGCCGGAAAGGCTTTTTGCGGATATCCTGCCCATACCGTTGAATATTCTTCCGATTTTTATGGCGGCCACCCAGGCCTGGCAGCAAACCCTGATGCCCGCCACCGATGCGAATCAGCAAAAAATGATGCTCTTCTTTATGCCGGTAATGATGCTGGTTATGTTTTACATGATGCCCTCGGCGCTGGTGCTCTATTGGTCGGCCAATCAGTGCATTGTTATCGTCCAACAGCTCATTCAGAAGAAAAAAGCGCCCGGACCGGCGCCAGCAAATAAAAAATAAAACCCGGCCAAAGGCGCTTTTTTATCCGGTGAAAATTGCCTTACAAACTGTTTCCAAAAAGTTTGGCGATCTTAAAGCGCTTGACGCAGTTTCCTTTGAAGTAGTTGACGGTGAATGCTTTTTTTTATTGGGCCCTTCGGGCTGCGGCAAAACCACCGTCCTGCGGATTATTGCCGGTTTTTGCCAGCCCGATTCAGGCCTGATTTGCTTCAATAATGAGCCGGTCAACAATCTTGCCCCCCATTTGCGCAATGTCGGTCTGGTTTTCCAGAATTATGCTTTATGGCCCCATCTGACTGTCGCTGAAAACGTCGCTTTTGGCCTGACTATTCCCGCGCATCGGACGCCGGAAAAGGAACGGACAGAACGCGTCCGGCAGATGCTGGCCTTACTGCGTTTGCAGGGCACGGAAAAACGTCTGCCGAGTCAGCTTTCGGGCGGCCAGCAACAGCGGGTGGCCCTGGCGCGCGCGCTCGTTGTCAAGCCGGCCTGTCTCCTGCTGGACGAGCCGCTTTCCAATCTTGACGCCAAACTGCGCGTGGAAATGCGCCTGGAAATAAAAAATATCATTAAAACGCTCGGTATTACCGCCGCCTATGTCACCCACGATCAGACCGAGGCGCTTTCCATGGCCGACCGTTGCGCAATAATGCGCTCTGGAAAGATTGAGCAAATCGGAACGCCGCGCGAATTGTATGAACAGCCGGGAAACAGTTTCATTGCCGATTTTCTGGGTTGCGCCAATCTGCTCAAGGCTAAAGTTGTTTCCAAAGATTCCGATTCCCTGCATCTTGAAAGCATTGCCGGCCATTGGATCAGCCGGCCCTGCCGCCGCCCGTTCCCGGCAGGGACTGAAGTTGTAATAGCGGTCCGGCCGGAAAAAATACGGCTTGGCGGATGGCCGGCCGATGCCGGGGCAACAAATGTTTTTCCCGGACGTTTGAAAGAAGCGATTTATCAGGGCGCCGCCGTTGAATACCGGGTGGAATTGAATTGCGGCCTCATCCTTAATGCGCTCCCGTCGGACGCTTGTGCGCCTTCTGCAGAGCAAGGCAAACAAGTCAGCATCGGAGTGGAGCCGCGTGATGTTATCGTTCTGCCGGAATAAGATCAAAATAACTTGACTATGCGGAACGTGTGGTTAAAACTTGCCGCAGTTTCATAAAAAATATCAATTGTTTTCCGGGTATGAACATAAAATCAATCTTAATTCAACTGACGCAAAAAAAATCATCTGTGCTGATTCAGTTTGTCAAATACTCCCTTTCCGGCGCAGTGGCGGTCGCGGTTCATATCGCGGTTTTTTATCTTTTTTCATGGCTGATTGTGCCGGCTCTTAAGGAAGATGATATCGTCGTCAGGGTTTTGCGCCTTACCGTGGAAACCATCAATGATGCCGTGCGGGCGCGCAACGCGGTTATCAACAACTGGCTGGCCTTCATCTTTTCCAATCTTGCGGCGTATATTCTGAATGTCATGTGGGTGTTTGAGTCCGGCCGGCACAAACGCTGGATGGAAATAACCATGTTTTATGCCGTTTCCGCCATCAGCATTGCCGTCGGCAGCGCCGTCATGTGGCTTCTGGTCAGGTTTATCGGTTCAAGCACCACCCTGGCTTTCGCCGCCGACATAGTGGCGGCCGCCATGGTCAATTTTGTCGTCCGCAAATATTATATCTTCAAGGGGTAAGCCTTTGGCTGTTTAACCGGCCAATTTCCGGTATTCGCGCAAAATAGAGAACGCGATCGCGCGTCCGGTATTATCGGTCTCAAGATGGTACTGTAGAAAGTTCCCGAGAATAGTTCCAACGTCCTTCAACTGGCGTTCACTGCAGACAACATTCCTGGCGGCATGTATCTTTTGGGAAGACTGCCAGAATCTCAGCAAAGCCAGGCTGTCGGGTCTGATCCGGATTAAATTTTTATGTTGTCCGGCGCATGAACCGCAAAAAACACCCCCGCGTGCCGCCGAAAATGCGATGGGAGCGCCCCCGCGTTCCAAAACCTGCGAACCTTCGCCCGGGCTTCGTCCGCCGCCAGGCGGGACGAGCGGCAAGGAGCGCCGGCACTGCAGACAGGCGTTCAAGTGGGGGGCAAAGCCCATCGCCCCGAGCAGTTTTAATTCAAACCAGAAAAGACCTGTTTCAAGGGCCTGCCCGCCTGAAGGCGTGTTTTGTTCCGCGGAAAAAAAATCCAAAGCGGTGTCAAGCAATGCGTAAATATTTATTTGCGGGGCGTAAAACGGCGTTATTTGCGCGGCCAGACCGGTGAAATACGAGGCGCACGCCGTTCCCGGCCAGCAGGTCCGCAACGCGGAACGATGCTTCAGCGGGAAACATTCCTTGACAATATGCAGACCCTGAAACAAGCGCAGATAAAAAAGAAGCTCACAGGTATAAAACAGGTCGTATTGCCCCAGAAAACTGTTGCGTGGTCTTTGGGCCCCTTTTATGATTGTGGAGATTTTACCGTGGTCGGCGGTGAGCCAGGCGACAACATGTGAAGTTTCTGAAAAAGGGCTGATTTTTAGCGCGATTGCCTGAGTTTTTATGATCATTGGTGGTCAGCCAGAAGCGAAAAGGAAACAAACCGAACCAGTTTCAAAACTATTTCCGCCACAGGCGGATCTGCCCGTGGCATGATTTTGCCACAAAAATGCACAAGGCACACAAAATAAGATAATAAGGTATAAGATTCTGATTTCAAACAAGATGCATTATAAAATTATGATTCTTTGGTTTCCTTATTTGTGAATTTTGCGCCTCTTTGTGGCTACTTTTGCAATTGATTCAAACTATTTGGAATCGGCCGTTTTATTTTCAGCCGGCGGAGGCTCAGCCGTGGCTTCACCGCGCTTGAGCCAGGCCTCAATATAATCCAGCAGACTCATTTTTGATTCTTCTTCATTTTTCCAGGGACTTGCCGCGCCGCCGGAAATCACCATTTTCATGGCCACCGTAACGCTGATATTCAAATAAATGATCTCCGAGCGCGGAAGCAGAAGATAAAAACCGGTGGTCGGATTGGGAGCAGTCGGCACAAAGACGCTCATCAGGTCGTTATTGTCTGCCTTGATTTTGCGCGAGATGATTTCCGGCACGCGCGAGGTAACAAACCCGATCGAATACATGCCGAGACGCGGAAACTGCACGGCCACAACATCCTTAAAGAGCGTACTCTGGCTGTTAACGACCGCCTCGCTGATTTGGCGGATGGAAGTGTAAACGCTGTTAATTACCGGAATATGCGTCAGGATGTTGTCGGCCATCCGGTAAATTTTCCGGCCGAAAAAATTGCGCGTCAGCAGACCGACGAAATAAAGCGCCGCGATGACAATAATCAGCGCCGCAATCCGGTAAAGAATGGCAAAATCGGATTTGAGCCATTCGCCGGGAAGAACATGATTGCTGACAAAGGTAATGAAAAAATTGAGGATCAGCAGTGTGCCGACCAGCGGGGCCAGCAGGAGCAACCCGATCAGGATGTTCACGCGCAGGGCTTTTATTATCCTGTTCCAAGCTGTATTCATTACAAGAAAATCATATATGAAAAAAACACGATAACAACTTTTTTTTCAGAACAGCTTGAACAAGCCGGACAATAAGTTCAATTTTGCCGCCTGTTTCAACCAGAGCTGTTCGCGCCGGCGCATTCTTGTTCTATCTTTTACCGTGCGGTCGTCATGGCCGGCCAGATGATCACAGCCATGGGCCAGGTAGAGCGCAAATTCGTGTTCCATGCCGCGCCGCTTCTTTCCCTCCAGGCGCGCCCGTTCCACATTGACCACAATTTCCGCCGTCCGCCGTCCGTTGTCCGCCGGCTGGGGGCGCAGGGCAAAACTGATGACATCGGTGACGCAATCAACATCAAAAAACTGCCGCTTAATTTTCCGGATGCCGTTGTCATCCGTCAGCACGAGCGATAATTCTTTCCAGTCGCGGCCGTCCGCGGCTTTATCCATGAAAAACTTAATCGCCGCTTTTATTTTCCCGGCATGCGGCTTGCGGATGCTTTGGCGGTTTATGATATGAATAATCATCTCAGAAGAAAATGTGATTCTTCCATCCGCCTTTCCTTAGGATGCCGAAGCAAGATATTTACCGATAGCCCGGGCAAGCGTTTGATATGTTTCCCGCCGGTGCCTGGCGTCACGATCAAGCGTGGTGATGCGGAATCCGGGATAAGGCGACGAAAAATCGCTGGCGGGCACAACGCATATTCCGGTGGAGGCCAGCAGGTAATAGGCGAATCGCTTATCCAGCGGGAAAGTTGCCGGCACAACGGCTTGGCGGATGATTTTGTCCACGCGCGCGTTTGCAATGGGAAGGCGTTGACGCCGGTTCAGCAGTCCATTATCAAAGAGAGCCATCATATAAAAAGCCCCCTGAATCGGGCGAATTTTAAGGCCCGGGACTGAACCCAGAATGCCGGCGATTTCATTGCTGATTTGCTCCAATTCCGCCGTATATTTTTTGAGCCATTGGGTATATTGCGGATTTTCATAAATCAAAGGCGCGGCGGCCTGCGGCAACGCCGCGGCGCAAACTTCCAGCATTAAAGGCTTTTTAAGGCTTTCAAAATAAAGCTGAAATTCCTTGTCCAGATTGACATTGTGGAATTCAATCCAGCCGCAGCGTCCGCCCGGCCAGGGAATATCCTTTGACATGCCGCGCATGACAATCAGGGGGACGCGGCCCGCGGCCAGTTCGGTCAAATGCGCATATTTTGTTTTGTTGAAAACCATCCGGAAATAGACTTCATCGGAAATCAGCATCAGCCGGTAACGTTCGGCCAGCCGGACAACGCGCTCAAGAACCGAGGCGCTGTAGACGGCGCCGGTCGGATTGTTGGGATTAATCAGCAAAATTCCGGCAATTTCCGGATGCTTTTTTACCTGGCTTTCAAGATGGTCCAAATCCGGCGACCAGCCGGTTTCCGGATTTGACCGGTAGCCGATGGAAGGCTTGCCGGCGGCAAATTTTTCGTTGGATATATGAGCGGGATAGCCCGGATGCGGCTGAATGATGCGCGCCCCGGGTTTTAACGTCCGGTAAAGCAGGCTGATGGCCGCGCCCAGTCCATTGGTAAAAAAGACATGTTCGCAATCCAGACGGCTGGATGGGGCGTATTTTCTTGAACAGTCGGCGACCCATTGTCGGCTTTCCAGTTTTCCCCGCGAATGGGCGTAGCCAAAAATGCCGTTATTCTTCAAAATCAAGTCCGCGAGGATTTTTTTGATGAAACCCGGCACCTGCCATCCCTTGGCCACCGGATCGCCGATATTCTCGCCGATAAATTTAAAGTTGGGGTCGGCTTCGCCGAGCTTCTGGGACAGCTCAACCACCTCCCGGATGCCGTATTGCAGGAGCGCTGTTTTGGGATTAAATATTTTTTTTCGCATTTTGAATCAAGGAAACTTTCAACACACAACATTCAACTTCCAATCCGCAGAAAATCAAATTCAGCCGTTCAAAATTGAAAGTTGGACGTTGAATGTTCAATGTTTTTAACTTCTTAGCGTTTAAGTCAATGCCTTCCGCAGTTTCCGCCAGAGCTCATCCAGCGGCTGGGGAATGATTTTTACCTCGCCCAGCACCGGCAGAAAATTCGTGTCCCCCTCCCAGCGCGGAACGATATGGAGATGAATATGGTCTTTCAATCCGGCGCCCGCCGCCGCGCCGATATTCAAGCCCAGATTAAATCCATCCGGATGCATGCTTGCGCGGAGGGCTTTGCAGGCGATGGAAGCCATTTGCATCATTTCGGTCATTTCCGGCTCATCCATGGATTCAAGACTGTCAATATGCCGGTACGGCGCAATCAGGAGGTGGCCGTTGTTATAGGGATACTTGTTCAACAGAAGGAGATTTGATTTGCCGCGCTTGAGGACCAGGTTTTGCTCGTCCTTGTCATCCTGGCAAATATCGCATAAAAAACATCCCGCCTGCCGGCAGTTTAATATGTATTCCATCCGCCAGGGCGCCCAGATTCTTTTCATTTCCATACTCCGTCATTATTGAACGTTTCTCGCGGAAAAGATATACTACGCTTTGTTTCGTTGTGCAAGAAATATTGCCGCATTAAGTATCCGTAATTTTCATTGTTGTAATCGGATGAAGAATGTAGAATAAACGGTAAATTCCTAGGCCCTGGATATGAAATTTGAAGAAAACGAAACCGTTGAACTAAAAAGATCCACCTCCGAGCTTAAAGAAGCCATCGTTTCTATCGGCGCGATGCTGAATAAGCACGGTAAAGGCAGGCCCCGCAATCCTTTGATTGCCGAGGCGTTGTATCTATCAGAAGATATTGAGAAATGGGGTTCCGGATTGCGTCGTATTAGTCAGGAATGCAAAGCGGAAAGGGTAAAGGTCGAATTCAGAAAAATCATAAGCGGGTTTATGGTGACTTTTTACCGGCCGGAAATTTCTGTTAGGGGAGAGCCTGTTGATAAAGACGAGGAGAAAACTGTGGAGAAAATATTCGCCATGATCAAAACCGATCCACGAATCACCCAGAAGGACATAATGGATAAAACCGGACTGACCCGCCGTGGTGTTGAGTGGAATTTGAAAAAGCTTAAGGATGAAGAACGAATCCGGCGCATCGGTCCGGATAAAGGCGGACATTGGGAGATTATTAAATGAGGGATTAATTATGCACGCAGTATGGGAATAGGAATTCCTGGCGCACTGCGTCGCGGATAAAATCATCGCATATGAAATCAACGGCCCAAAATAACCCGGCTCAAGTCTATATTTTCAGCGGCGAAGATGAATATCTTCTCATTGAGGACGCCAAAAATCTCGTCAACAAGCTGATACCTCTGGAGGAGCAAACGCTCGGCCTTGAAATTATTGAAGCCCAGGCCCGCAACGCGGCTGAAGCCGGCGCAAACATCGTCAAGTGCATTGAAGCCCTCCGAACGCCCGGGTTCATGGGGGCGCGCAAAGCGGTCTGGCTGCGCGGCGCCAATTTCCTTGATCGCGGCATTATCGCCCGCGCCAATGAAGTGACCGAAACTCTCGGCTTGCTTGCCGATCTGGTCAAAACCGGCCTGCCAAAAGGCAATATCCTGGTCGTAACCGCCAAGGCGGTTGACAAGGTCGCGTCCTTTTTCAAGGCGTGTCATGCCAAAGGCGAAATATACCAGCAAACCGCCTTGAAACCCTGGGAAAAGGACAAGGCGGCGATTGTCTTCACCCGCTCCCTTTTGCTGAAAAACAAACTGCAGGCGCCGCAGAACGTCATCGCGGCCATTGTTGAAATGGTCGGGACTGACAGCCGGCATTTACTTCAGGAAGTCAACAAACTGGCGGCCTATATTCATCCCGCGCAAAAAGTGAGCGAAGACGACGTGTTTGCGATCGTATCGGCCGCGCGCGAAAACAATTCATTCAACCTGGCCGATGCGGTCGGGTTTAGAGATCTTTCCAAGGCCATTGCGATTTTACGGCAGTTGTTGTTTCAGAAGGAAAGCGAAATCGGACTGGTCATGGGGCTTGAATCGCGCTTCCGTTATCTGTTGATTTTGAAAGAGATGATGTCCGGAAAAGTAACGGGCGAGGAAAAAAGCGCCCTGCAGTCTTTGATGATGACCAAAAAGGGTCTCCCGCCGCATCCATCCTATCTGGAAAAAATGGCAAAACAGGCCGGCTTATTTTCCGCCCGGGAGTTGGAGTCCGCCCGGGAGGCGATACTTGAAACACGTCTCAAACTGGTTTCCTCCTCCGGACTTGAAAAAATATTACTGGAAAAACTGCTGGTAAAATTGTGCGGCCACAGGAAACAAACCGGCAAATCGGCGGTAAAGGCTATTGCCTGAGCTGACAACGCGCGACGCTGGGTGTAAGACAAAATTTTGATATTGCACAGTAACAGATATAAAGCCCACCCACCCCACGCCGCCTGTTGGCCTGCCCGCGGTGCTACGCACAGCGTTGCAGGCGGGGTACCCCTCCAAGGAGGGGAACAATATTACTGATTGGCTTCAAGCTCTTGATCCCCTCCAACGGAGGGGTGGCGTAGCCGGGGTGGGTGACTGCCGAAATGAACCAAAGAATTGGTACTACGCCTTCTCCCCCGCAGATTCGGTCAATTTCTCCCAATCCTCATACATGATCCGCAAAGATTCCACGACCCGGGTAAGTTCCCGGTTCAGTTCCATGGGCTTGCCGGGTGTGTTGTAGGTGGCCGGGTCTTCCAGCCGGGCCGTGAGCGTTTTCTGTTCGGACTCAAGTTTTTCAATATGCGCCTCCAGCCTGGCCAGTTTTTTCTGGTGTTCCTTGCGGATGGCTGCGCGCGCCTGGCGCTTTTCGGCTTCAACACGACGCTGTTCCTTGCGCGAAAGACCATCCGGCTCAATAACCCTGGCATCGCTCAATTTATTGCCGGCGGTGAGCGCTTCGCGCGCGGAAAGCGACTTGGACCGGTCAAGATAATACTGGTAATCGCCGGCATAAGGCGTCAACCGGCCGGCATTGATATGCAAGACAGTGTCGGCGATTGAGCGGATAAAATAAACGTCGTGACTGATAAAAATCAGCGTCCCCCGATATTGCCGGAGGGCGCCAACCAGGGCGTCAATGCTTGACATGTCAAGGTGGGTGGTCGGCTCATCCATGAGCAGAAAATTTGGCGGATTGAGCAGGAGCTTGACCAGGGCCAGCCGGCTTTTTTCGCCGCCGCTCAAGACGCCGACGCTTTTAAACACGTCGTCCCCGCGAAAGAGGAATGAACCCAGCACATTGCGCACGGATTGTTCGCTCGCCAGGAGCCCGGAATCAAGCGCTTCTTCCAAAACCGTGCGGCCGGGATTGAGCATTTCAAGGCGATGCTGGGCATAGTAACCGACCTTCACCCGCAGTCCCAACTCGCGAACGCCGCGCTGGAACGGAATCACCCCGGCCAGCAGTTTCAGCAGGGTGGATTTGCCGGCGCCGTTCGGTCCCACCAGCACGGTGCGTTGTCCGCGCTCCACGTTATAGTTCAACCCGCTATAGACCGCCACCTCCCCGTAAGACTGGTAAATATCGGTCAGAGTGATGACCCTCTGGCCGGTGCGTTCCGGCTGGGGCCAGCGGAAAGTGATTCCCTTTTGCGCGGCGACGGGCGACTCGATTTTGTCCATGCGTTCAATCTGTTTCAACTTGTTCTGGGCCTGGGCGGCCTTGCTGGCTTTGGCGCGGAAGCGGTCGGCAAAGAGCTGGAGGGATTCTATTTTTTTCCGCTGGTTTTTGTAGGCCGCAAGTTGTTGTTCCTGGCGCGCGGCCCGCTCCCGCAAATAGTCATCATAGTTTCCGCGATACCGGTTGATGCGCGATTGGGCGATTTCAAAAACCTGCCCGATGATCTGATTCAGGAACTCACGGTCATGGGAAATCATCAGGATGGCGCCGGGATAATTCCGCAAATATTCCTGGAACCAGACGAGCGATTCAATGTCCAGATGGTTGGTCGGCTCGTCCAGCATCAGCAAGTCGGGCTCCTGCACGAGGAGGCGCGCCAGGTGCGCGCGCATGATCCAGCCGCCGCTCAGCGCGCGTGTGGGCCGGTTGAAATCGGATTGACGAAAGGCCAGGCCGGCCAGAATCTGCTGCGCTTTCGGCTCAAGCTCATAAATTCGCAATTCGTCCAGGCGCGTCTGGGCGCAATGACCGGCCTCGGAATTTTCACCCTCGCGGCGCAAGGTTTGACGCAAAGCCGTGATTTCCGGGAAGACGGCGGTGGCCAACTCCAGCACGGTTTCATCACCGCTTGGCGCGATTTCCTGGGGCAGATAACCCATCACGGCGCCGCGGCGCAAAACCACCTTGCCTTCGTCCGGCTCCTGCTCGCCCAACAGAAGACGGAACAGCGTGGATTTGCCGGAGCCGTTGGGGCCGATTAACCCGATCCGATCGGCGCGATTAACATGAAACGACACGTCATTGAACAGGATCCGGTCGCCGTACGATTTGCCGAGTTTTGCGACATTAAGCATGAATGGAAAGCATATTTAAGTTAACTTGCATATAATCAAATGCGCAAGCGCCATGCCGTGATTGACCTTGCCCGCGCGGTCGGCATCATGCCCAAAGCGGCGGATGAGATTATTGAGGAATATCTGGTGTAAGAGAAAACATGACCGCATCGTAGACCCGGTCGCGCACGGCAATTCGGTTCCGCAAAACCCCTTCCCGCACCGCACCGAGTTTTTCCGTGACGCGCTGGCTTGCCGCATTATCCACGGCAATAATCATCTCGATCCGGTTCAACTTCAGATATTTAAAACCAAAATCCGCCAACAGACGCGCGGCCTCGGCCGCGACCCCTTGCCCTGTCCTGCTTGTCCTGACCCAGTATCCAAGATTGGCAATACGATCAAGCTTATTAAGCTGATTCAAACCACAGCCGCCAAGTGGAAAATTGTTCGTTCGATCCACGATAAGGAAATCGTATGCTTCGCCTTTCGCCCACGCCTCGGCGCCGGATGCAATCCATGCCTTGGTCTCGTCCAAGGCATATTTCTCGTGACACCATTGCACCCGGGGCAACAACTCGGCGATTGATTCCCGCACAGCGAGATACACGCCCTCCGCATCATCCGGAGAATACCGCCTTAAAACCACTCTGGAACCCGTCAATTCGCGCTTATCCATCGTCCCCTTCCCTTTCATTGAAAATATTTTCCTGAAGCAGTTGTTGCGATCTCATTACATAAACAATAAACACATATTTTTTTTGTATTCTGTAAAATATCCTGCAGGGCGGAACGATAATTTGACGATACGACAAATGGGATATTTCAGGCGGCACATTGCCGGAACGAGGGAATTCTTCCAGCCGCTTGACAACATTGAATACCTTTTGGACGTATTGCCGGGCGGCATCCTGATTGTCCAAGGCGATATATTCGGCGATTATTTCAAGATCATTAAGCGCCGGTTCGGTCCAGATCAGGCGAGCCATCGCTTCATCCTTTTTTTTGCATCATTATGCGTCAGGATACGACCTTCCCTGATCGCCCGTTCTCCGCGGGCAATACCCTCGAGTATTCCAATCCTCGCCTTCTGATTTTCAAAACTTTCCACATCAACCAGATAAGCCGCCGGCTTGCCGTGTTCCGTGATAAGGATGGGCGCATGCTCCATCCGGATCTCTGAAATTAAGCGCGTCGCCTGCCGTTTAAGAGTTGTAACAAGTTCCGTTTTCATATAGTGATACAATAGTATCATAATAGTTTCGTGTCAATCGCTATTAGTATAAATGTTTTAAATAAAAAAAACATCTGTGCGCCACCGGCGGGCATTTTTTTTTACCAAATGCTCGGCCAGACCAAAATCCTGTTTAAAGTCCGTTGCCAGTGGGGCGGGCTGAAGCGCGGAATGTTAACATGGCGCCAGCGGAACCCGGAGGGTTTCATCCGGGGTCCGATCCACACGGCTTCAATCGGTGTTTGCCGGGAAGTGAATTTTTATTTCTCGCCGAACAGTATTTCGTTCCGTCTCCAGTTTCTCAAGATGCGCTTCCGGCATGGTCAGCGTCCGCGAGCAGATCTATCACCCGGCGGATTTTTGCGCATTGCTCAAGAGTCTGCCGGCGGCGTTCGGTCTGGATGGCCACTATTTCCGGCGGAGCTTTGCCGACAAAATCGGCGTTACTGAGTTTTGCTTCAACCGCGGCCAGATCTTTGGCAAGTTTTTCAAGCTGGTCATTATGCTTTTTAATTTCCCGCACGATATCAACCAGCCCTTCAATCGGAATAAAAATTGTGCCAAGCGGACAAATCGCGTTCAGCGCTTTTTTAGGCGTGTTTTTGGGTTCAATATCAAATGACTCGGCCCGCAGAAGAAAAGCGATGGACTCGCGGTCGGCGGCAAGCATTTCTGCGGCCGACTCATTCTCCGGCTTGATGACATATTTAACCCTGGCGGAAGCGGGGATATCGCAATCCGCGCGCAAATTACGGCAGGCCCGGATAAGCTCGTGCTTGTTGGCGACATAATCAACCGCCTGGGCGGTAATGCCGAGTTGCGCCAGTTTTTCCTTGCCAAGCGGTTTCGGCCAGGACGCCAATTGAATCGTGTCCTTGTCGGCGCCATAGTCGAAAGCGTGCCACAATTCCTCGGTAATGAACGGCGTCAAGGGATGAAGCAGGCGCAGAATACGTTCAAAAACATGGTGCAGGACGCGCAGGGCCTGCTGACGGCGTTCCAGATCGGAAGAATTCAACGACTGCTTGACATATTCAATATGCCAGTCGCAAAACTGGCGCCAGACAAATTCATAAACCGCCTTGGCATAATCGTTGAAGCGGAAAAGCTCCAGGTTTTCGGCGCAGGCGGCCATGGTTTCGTCAAGCCGGGCGATGATGAATTGTTCATCCGGGGATAAATTGCAACTGTTCCTGAGGTAGGGTGGCAAGTCCTCTGGTTCACCACGCTTCCAGCGTGGGTGAGCCGCTCTTTCTAAAGGCTCGGCATCCGCCGTCGCGCGAGGCGCTATGGCGGACAAGGGGATGCCTCGCCCTACCTTTTCAGAATTGTCACCAGATAATTGAGCCGCCACATTACCACCGTTCATCTGGATGAATCGCGCCGCGTTCCAGAGTTTTGTCAGGAAATTGCGGCCGATCTCAAACTTGTCATCCGACAAATAAACGTCCTGCCCCGTGGCGGTAAGCATCATAAGGCTGAAACGCAAAGCATCCGCGCTGAAATCCTTGATGACGGCTTGCGGATCTATTGAGTTGCCGAGGCTTTTGCTCATTTTGCGGCCGGTGTTGTCACGCACGGTTCCGTGGATATACACCTTGCGGAAAGGCAAATCGCCCATAAACTCAAAACCGGCCATGATCATCCGGGCCACCCAGAAAAATATTATTTCGGAAGCCGTAACGAGCGTATTGGTCGGATAATAAAACTTCAGATCATCGCCGGCCTTTGGCCAGCCAAAAGTGCTGAACGGCCAAAGCCAGGAAGAAAACCAGGTATCCAACACGTCCTCATCCTGCCGTATTTTTGCCGACTTGCATTCCGGGCATTCACGCGGCGCCCCCTTGGCGGCCCACTGGGCGTTGCACTGATCGCAGTAAAAAACGGGAATGCGATGCCCCCACCAGATCTGGCGCGAGATACACCAGTCGCGGATATTCTCCATCCAATCCAGGTAGACTTTTTTCCAGCGTTCCGGAACGAATTCAATCCGCCCGTCCTTCACCGCGGTAATGGCCGGCTGGGCCAATGGTTTCATCTTCACGAACCACTGCAACGAAAGACGCGGCTCGACCACGGTATCACAACGCTGGCAATGGCCAACCGCATGAGTATGATCAACAATTTTTTCCAGCAGGCCGTTCTTTTCCAGAAAATCAACAATCTGGCGCCGGCATTCAAACCGGTCTTTGCCGTTGTAAGGGCCGGCATTTTCATTCATTTTCCCATCCGCACGCATGACGTTGATTGGCGGGAGATTATGACGTCCACCGATGGCAAAATCGTTGGGATCGTGCGCCGGGGTAACTTTTACCGCGCCAGTTCCGAATTCCGGGTCAACGAAATCATCGCTGATAACGGGAATTTCCCGCTCCAAGACCGGCAGAATTAATTTCTGGCCGACCAAGTGACGGTAACGCTCGTCTTTGGGGTTGACGGCCACAGCGACATCGCCCAGCAGTGTTTCCGGCCGCGTCGTGGCAACCACCACTGACTTTGTTTTATCGGCGGCAAACGGATAACGGATGTAATATAATTTACCGCGCGTTTCAACGTGGATGCTCTCCTCGTCGGAAAGCGCGGTGCAGCAACGGGGGCACCAGTTGATGATATAATTGCCGCGGTAAATCAGCTTTTTGTCATAGAGCCGGATAAAGACTTCGGTAACGGCGTCGCTCAGCCCCTCATCCATCGTGAAGCGCAGGCGTTCCCAGTCGCATGATACGCCAAGTTTCTTAAGCTGGCGGATGATGGTGTTGCCGTATTGATCGCGCCATTGCCAGACTTTTTCCAGAAAGGCCTCGCGCCCCAGATCATTCCTGGTCTTACCCTCCTTGCGCAGGGCGCGTTCCACAACATTCTGGGTGGCAATACCGGCATGATCGGTGCCGGGCACCCAGAGGGCGTTAAAACCTTCCATCCGCTTCCAACGGATGAGAATATCCTGAACGGTAACGTTCAGGGCATGCCCCATGTGCAGGATGCCGGTTACGTTGGGCGGCGGAATGACAATCGTGTAGGGAACGCCGCCCCGGGCGGGATCAGGCGAAAATAATTTCCGGTCCAGCCATAACTGATACCATTTGTTCTCAACATCGGAAGGATTATAATTTTTTTGTAATTCAAACATCGCGAAGCTCTTCAAGCGCCAATTTCCAAGCTCTAAATCCCAAATAAATTCCAAAATTCAATAACCAAAAAGATGCGTTGCTTTCTTTTCTATTGATCATTGGTATTTGAATAAATTGGAAATTGTTTGGTGCTTGGGATTTGTTATTTGGATTTTTTTTCTTTCTGCCCCTTCTTTTTTTCCTCATCCTTGAAGAGCTTGAATTCAATGCTGTCCACCAGCGCCTCCCAGGAAGCCTCAATAATATTTTCGGATACCCCCACCGTCCCCCACGTATCAACCCCATCGGTGGATTCAATGATGACCCGTGTTTTGGCCGCGGTCCCCTCCTTGGGATCAATAATGCGGACGTGGTAATCGGTCAACGCGACCTTCGCGACCGCCGGATAGAACTTGGTCAGGGCCTGGCGCAGGGCATGATCCAGGGCATTGATCGGGCCGTCGCCTTCGGCGACCCGGTGTTCAACGTCATTGCCAACCTTCAGTTTGATGATTGCCTCGGAATGGCAGGGCTCGTTTTTGCCTTTCTTCTCCACAATCACCCTGAACCCGAGCAGATCAAAGAAAGGTCTGTGTTTCTTGAGCACTTTTTTAATCAGAATCTTGAACGAGGCGTCCGCGCCCTCAAATTCATACCCCTTTTTCTCCAATTGTTCCAAATGGTTTAAAACTTCCTTGACCTGGGGCGAACTGCGGCTCATTTCAACGCCCATTTGAACGGCCTTGAGAAGAACATTGCTCCCTCCGGCCAGTTCCGAAATAAGGATTCTTCTTTCATTGCCGACTTCCTCGGGCGTGATATGTTCAAAACTTTTCGGGTTTTTCTCAACGGCGTTGACGTGCATGCCGGCCTTGTGCGCGAAGGCGCTCGCTCCCACGTAAGCCAGCCGCCGGTCATGGGTAACATTCAAAAGCGCGTCAACAAACCGGGAAAGATTGGTCAAGTCCTTCAGATTGTCGCGCCGGCCAAATCCAATCCCCATCTTGAGCCTGAGGCAGGGAATAATTGAGCAGAGATTGGCATTGCCGCAGCGTTCGCCGAATCCGTTGATGGTGCCCTGCACGTGCGTGGCGCCGGCGCGCACGGCCTCAATGGAGTTGGCCACCGCCATTTCGCCGTCATTATGGCAATGGATTCCAATTCTAACCGGAATCGCGCGCGCAACCGCGGCGGTAATGTCAAAAATTTCCTGCGGCATGTTTCCGCCGCGGGTATCGCACAACACGATTCCATCGGCCCCGCCCTCAACGGCGGCCCGGATGGTGCGCATGGCAAATTCCGGGCTGTCCTTGTAACCGTCAAAAAAATGCTCGGCATCATAAAAAACTTCCTTGCCGTGCTCCTTGAGACAGCGGACCGTGTCCTTGATCATGGCCAGATTTTCATTCTCGGTTGTCCGCAGGACGTCGGTCACGTGCAGACGCCATGATTTGCCGAAAATCGTGGCCACCGGCATTCCGGCCGCCAGCAATTGTTTGGTGCCGTGATCCTCGCCGACCGGAGTGTTCGCGCGGCGGGTACTGCCAAAGGCGGCGACTTTTGAATTTTTTAAACGCTTGTTTTTAATTTCAGCGAAGAATTCCATGTCCTTCGGGTTTGAAGCCGCAAACCCGCCCTCGATGTAATCAACTCCGAACTCGTCAAGCTTCAAGGCCAGCCTGATCTTGGCGGCGCTGGAGAGCGAAACGCCCTCAGCCTGCATGCCGTCGCGCAGAGTTGTGTCGTAGATCTGGATCTTTTTCATTTTTGAAACCTCCCGTGATCCATCAAAGCTTAAAGATATTACCCGCTATTTTTTCCGGTTCAATTTAAAGGCCTGGTGCAGGGCGCGCATGGCCGCCGCGGCGAATTTTTTGCGGATTATCACCGATATTTTAATTTCCGAGGTGGAAATCATCAGGATATTGATGTTTTGTCCGGCCAAGGCTTTGAACATCTGGGAAGCCACGCCCGAATGGCCGCGCATGCCCACGCCGACAATGCTGACTTTGGCAATATCGTTGTCCATATTGATGGACTTGAAGACGGTTTTGGTCGCCAACGAATGCATCACGCTTTTTGCCTTTTGGAGATCATCCTTTGGAATTGTAAAAGAGATATCCGTCCGTCCGGTCGCGCTGCTGTTTTGAATAATCATGTCAATATTGACCCCGGCGCCCGCGAACTCCCTGAAAATGCGGGCCGCCACACCCGGCTTGTCCGGCACATGTTCCAGGGTAATTTTGACCTGATCCTTGTCAACCGCCACTCCGCGCACAATGACATCTTCCATGCTTTTCACCTCTTCCTTCACAATGGTTCCCGGTTTTTTTTCAAAACTGGAAAGCACTTCCAGTTGAACTCCATATTTTTTTGCGAACTCGATCGAGCGCGACATAAGCACCTGCGCCCCCGACCCGGCCAATTCGAGCATTTCGTCATAGGTAATTTCATCCAGCTTGCGGGCTTCCTTGACGATCCGCGGGTCAGCCGAATATATACCCTCAACGTCCTTGAAAATTTGGCAGCGATCCGCCTTGAGCGCGGCCGCCAGCGCGACTGCGGTGGCATCCGAGCCGCCCCTGCCCAAAGTGGCAATATCACGGGCCGGCGTAAGCCCCTGAAATCCAGCCACGATCACAATATGCCCCTCCCGCAGATGCCGGCGCAGACGCCGCGTGTTGATGGCCAGTATCTTTGCCTTGCGGTGCATGGCATCGGTGCGAATCCCGGCCTGGGGCCCCGTCAGGGAAATCGCATCCGCGCCCTTGGCGTGCAAGGCCATGGTCAGCAAGGCCATGGCAACCTGCTCGCCGGTCGCCATGAGCACATCCATTTCGCGGTCATCCGGTTCGGGCGTGATTTGATGGGCCAGGGCGATGAGGTCGTCGGTGGTGTCGCCCATGGCGCTCACGATCACAACCACATCATTGCCCTTCTTTTTAACATCCAATACCCAGTCGGCCACGCGCCGCAGACATTCCGGGTTGGCCACCGAAGTTCCGCCGAATTTCTGGACAATCAAAGACATTTCTTATTACCCTTTGTCAGTTTGTTTCAATTGTACATTTCCCAACGCTCCGACAAACGTTATAACGCAAGGCTGAAATTGGAAATTTGAAACTTGAAATTCGTTTTCATATCTTGTCATCTTACCCCCAATTTCCAATTTCAATTTACAAACCACGAATTGTACATTTTGCCGACCAGTCGCGTCATGCCGATTTCAGTTTATCGCTATTCACGTTTAAAAATCCTCTATTCTTATGCAAACCGCCTTCGCGCCGACCCCCGGCATGACATCAAGTTCTTTAATCGCCTCGCGAAAGGCATTTTCCGGCGCATGATGGGTAATAAGGATTACCGGCACATGCTTCCCCCGGCAATTTTCCTTCTGCAGGACCGAGGCAATGCTGATGGAATGTCTGCCAAGAAGGGCGCCGACCTGGCCAAACATGCCGGGTTTATCAAGCAGGGTCAAACGCAAATAGCACCGCACCTCTTCCTCCCCGGCCGGACGCAAACCATCAGACGAGCCGCCCGGCCTGAAACCGAAAATACGACGGCAGAACCCGGAAGCCGCTCCTGCGGCGTGGCAATCCGCTCCTGCGGCGCGGCAAGTCAAATCGCGGGCGGCTTCAACTATATCGCTTAAAATCGCGCTGGCGGTTGAATCCCGTCCCGCCCCCACCCCGTAACAGAGAATGTCGCCGACGCCGTCGCCCCTGATTAAAACCGCATTAAAAACACCTCCCACCGAGGCCAATATGCTTGCTTGCGGGACAAGAGCGGGATGTACGCGGACCGATATTTTGCCGTCCTTCCCCTCAATCACCGCCAGCAGTTTGATCCGATAACCAAGTTCCAGCGCATACTGCATGTCAAGCGCCGCCAATGCGCGGATACCCTCAACCGGGACCGCGCTCATCGGCACCTTAAACCCGCAGGCCAGCGACGCCAGAATAACCGCCTTATGGGCCGTGTCTATTCCGTCAATATCCAGGGCCGGATCAGTTTCCGCAAAACCTTCCTTCTGGGCTTCCTTCAGGGCCGCCGCAAATGAAGAATGCGCCTGCTCCATCCTGGTTAAAATGTAATTAGAGGTGCCGTTAAGAATGCCATGGATACTTTTGATGCGGTTTGACACCAAGCCATCGCGCAATACCCTGATTATGGGAATCCCGCCGCCGACACTGGCCTCGAAGAAAACGCCGGTCGCGTTTTTTTCGGCTTCCTGAAAAATCTGGGCCGAATCCTCGGCCAGGAGCGCTTTGTTGGCGGTGACCACCGGCTTTTTCAGCTTCAAAGCATGGAGGATGTATTTTTTGGCATGACTGGTTCCCCCGATCAATTCAACGACGATCTGCACTTTCGGGTTATTGATGACCGCTTCGGCATCGCGCGTCAAAATATGCGGCGGCAATTCCAAACCGCGGTCGCGTTCCAGATCAATATCGGCGATGCCCTGCAGCACAAGCTTCAGGCCGGTGCGTTTTTCAATGACTTCGCCATTTTCCCGAAGCCACTTGACGACGCCCGAACCGACCGTCCCAAGCCCAAGCATTCCGATTCCGATTTCAACCGCCACAATATCACCTCGCGCAAAATATCTTTATAAATTAAACGGGAGCGCAATCTATCAAAATTCCGGGATCTCTTACAAGCCAAATTCATACCTGAATTTTGCGCCGACTCGGCGCAAAATTCACCCAAGGGGCCGTGATGGCCGCGTAAAAACGCGGCCAAACTGGGTTAACCACGCCGCACGATCACCGTGCAATATCCGGGTCATATTTTCCAACGCCACGCCACCTGGTTGAAAGGCAAATATGTTTCCCGCCCGGTTTGTCTTTCCGCCCATAAATCATGTTCCGGGCCGGAATCCAATGCGCGGATTGTCCAATATTATGCGCGGATTATCCATTGACCTTTTCCGTCAATATGGGATCATTAACGCAAATGAATTTAGAATTGCTTTACCGGCATAAATTTCAATTCATTTCGTATTGTCCGGTCTTTCATGCCAATGAAAGCGGGGTCGGGAGAACTCATATCAACGACGATTGCCATCTCCTGCATATCACCCGCGGAACAGGCACGCTGTTTATTGAAGACAAACACCATGCCCTTCAACCCGGCGTTGTCGCCGCCATTCCGCCTTTTGTGCGTTTTTATTTCAAGGTCCATGCGCCGTTTGAAATGCTTAATATTCACTATCGCCTGTGGCTTGAAAACGGCGATTTACTGGAGGAGCGCGCCGTTTTACCCATGATTTTCAGACCGGCCTATTTCAGGGCTATTAAGACTATTTTGCGCGCCATGCAGAACACGCTAAAAAGAGACCTGCCGGACAAATTACTGCTTTCGGCCATGGCTTATGAAGTCGTGCTGCGCCATATCGTTTTCACCCCGTTAATTGAAACTGACCGCCCGGTCATTGACGCCCGGCTGATGAATGCCTGCCGACGGCTGAGCGCGCCTGATTATGCGGTTTTTCAGGCAAAGGAAATAGCGCGCCTTTGCGGATTAAGCGCGAGCCAGATGAACCGTCTGTTTCAAAAATGCTTTCACATGACGCCCCATAAGTTCTGGGAGAAACGCCGCTTTATTGAATATTGCCATCAATTACGCACAACCAACCTGCCCGCATCAAAAATCGCGGCACAGTTTGGGATGGAGGACAACGCTTATTTTTCGCGCTGGTTTAAAAAAATGGCCGGATGCGCCCCGTCGGAGTATCGTCAGCGCGCTATTTAATAGGAACAAAAAATAGCAAAATAAGGAAAAATCATGTCGCAACCATATTCATTCAGTCTTTCAGAATCCTTAATGGCAGAAAACGCCGGTGTTTCGCTCAAAAGCACGCATTTTGACGTTGACGCCATTTTAAAAGTGTATGACGGCATAAAACCTCTGGCAAAGGAACTCGGCATAAATGCGCCCCAGCCGAGATTGGCGGGATTTGGATATCCGCACGTCGTATCGCTTGGAGCGCCCATAGAATTTCCCGAAGATGGCGAACCGAATGTTTTTCCGCTCATCAAGACACTGGAGGAAATAGACACTCTCAAAGAACCGGAAAATTACCTGGCGGCGCCGCTCATCCAGACCCGCCTCAAAATTGCCGCCGAATTGATGAAACGCCGCAAGGACGCCGTGCCAAATTTTATCGGACACCCGCTGGAAGGGCCGATTACAACCGCCGTTCTTTTATTTGGCCATGATTTTCTGACTTTGCCCTATGATGACCCGAAACGCGCCCATCGCCTGTTAAATTTCTGCACGGAAAGCGCGCTTCATTATGTTGAGACTTTACACCGGCATTTTAACGGCCATGATCCCATAGAACCGGGACCGCGGGGCATTCCCGACGATTTTGCCGGAATGCTGCCGCCGGAAATTTTCGGTGAATTTGTGGTTCCATACTGGAACCGTATTTACGACGGCCTGAAGGCAACTGAAAGGCATCTGCACAGCGAACTGCTTCGGGAGGGACATTTGCCCTTCCTGCGCGATTTGAATATCAAATATTTCGACCCTTCGGCCGATCAATATGTGACGCCGGAATTACTCAGTAAAAAATGTCCCTGCCGGTTTATGAGCCGGATTCAGTCCTGGGACGCGCGTGACTTGACGGCCGACCAGCTTGAAAATCTGTATCGGAAAATTGCCGGGAATAAACCTTTTATGATCGCGTTTTCCATGGACAAAATGGACCAGCTCGAAAAAATCAAACGCCTGCTGAAACTGGCGCGGGAATTGGCCGGATAAACAGTTTTTCTTCCAGTAAAACGGCGAATCGTTTGAGCATTTTTTAAATACTATCTGGTTCTTGACGCCGGCTGAACATAGCCCCACTCCACCAACCGGCGATAAGCATGTTTGGCATTGTCCCCCTCGCTCACCTGCCGCAGGAAGGATTGATAATGCTGGGCCGCCTTGTCTTTTTGTTGCATACCCTCAAGCGCATAGCCTTTGTAAAACATCGTATTCGGATTGCCGGGCAGCATTTTTTCATACTCGCTGAAATTGGCGTAAGCTTCTTCATACCGGTGGAGTTGAATTTCAGCCATACCCAAGACGTGCAACGCCTGCGGCTCCTCAGGATATGCCGCGCGGGCGGAGCTGGCGTATTTTTCAGCTTCCGCGGCGTTCTTTTTGGCGAGCAGACACTTGGCCAGCATCAGCAGGCCGGCATAGTCCTGCGGGGCTTCCTTGAGGGCCGCTTGAAAAGAAGCAATTGCCGAGTCATAATCGCCGGAGGAGGCGGCCTTCTCGCCGTTCTGCATCTGATCAAGCGCGCCCTTCATGGCCCGCAAACGCGCGGTTTTCTCCTGAAATCTTTCCTTGTTCAGCGGGTAAATTTTTTGCGCCTGATATTTTTCGGAAACTTCGCGCACCGCGGTCTGGTAACGCTCGTCGCTCATGGGATGCGTGGCAAAAAGCATTTCAATTACATTCGGGTTTTCCTTGGAAATTTTTCTGAGCATATCCATAAGCGTAATGCATCCTTCGGGATTATAGCCGCCCTTGGTCATATATTCCAGGGAAAGGGCGTCCGCTTCGCGCTCATTCGCCCGGCTGTAGCGCGCCAGGAGAACCCCGGAAGCAAGCGTGCCGAGGCCGGCCGTCAATCCGGCGTATTCCTCCTTTTTCTGTTGCACAATCAGGGCCGCCACTGTCACCAAAGCAGATCCGAGCATTCCCGTGGTATATTGCTGGGCGGTATGCCGCGAGCAGACATGCCCGATCTCGTGTCCCAACACAGCGGCCAATTCGGCCTCGCTGTCCATATTGGCCATCATTCCGCGGCTGACGGCAATCGTGCCTCCCGGAAACGCATAGGCGTTGATATAAACCGCGTTGACCACCCGGAATGTGTAGGGCATATCGGGACGGTGCGAAAGCGCGGCAAGCTGACTGCCGACCGAGGAAACATAACGGTTGAGGTCGGCATCCTGCGCCGCGCCATAGTCGGCCGAAATCTGATGGGGCGAATTTTCCTGATCCATTTGCACCTCGCCCGACTCGCTCAAAAACATAAACTGCCTATGCCCGCTCACCGGATTGGTGGCGCAACCGGCCAACAGCATTGCCGTCAAGACGGCGTAAATAACAAAAAACAAACTGCGGCTCATGGCCGGTTCTAGGCCGATCAATTTCATAAAAGGCATTCTGTGTGCAACTGATTTTCCTGAAAATTGCACGGAGGCGTGCAATATTCAGGCATGAAAACTTCAGCGTTCAATAATTTCCTGAAAAGCATGGGGCAGACAAGCAATCAGGTCGCGGACAATAATGGTTTGTTCGGTTGATTCAGCGGCCGCCAGATCGCCGGCGCGGCCGTGCAGATAGACCGCCGCGCGCGCGGCGTCAAACGGTTTAATGCCCTGGGCAAGTAATCCCCCCAAAAGTCCGGCCAAAGCATCTCCCATTCCTCCCTTGGCCATGCCGGGGTTGCCGGTCATATTGATCTGGAGCGGGTTTCGTTCTTGCGCCACCAGCGTGCCGGCGCCCTTGAGTACAACCGTTGAATTTGTGAGCAAACTTGCTCTTTTAACAATTTTAAACCTGTCGGACTGCACTTTCTTTACGGTTATGCCTAATAATCGCCCCATCTCGCCTGGATGAGGAGTAATAACCAAAGGACATTTTCTCTTTGCCAGCATTATGGCCTTGCATGCAAACACATTCAAGGCATCGGCATCCAGCACGACCGGAATTTTACTGTCGCGCAATATCATTTTAACCAAACGTCTGGTTTCCGGATGGCGGGTCATTCCTGGTCCGGCCAGCAAAGCGGTAAATTGGCCGATCCTTTTTCGCCACATTTTCCAACAAGAAGAGGATAACGAACCGCATGCCGTTTGCGGGGCGCCATGGACCATCGCTTCCGGAACATTCCTTGCGATGATCGGCGCAATGTTTTTGGGCGCCACCACGGTAACAAGTCCTGTTCCGGAACGCATCGCGGCAAGGGCCGCCAATGTTACTGCGCCGCTGTAACCGGAGGCGCCGCTCATGATCAGCAAATGGCCGTAATTGCCTTTGTGCGCATCGCGTTTCCGCCGGGGAAACAACATGCGAATATCATCCGCCGCGATAAACTCCATGTCCGATTTGATGCTGTCAACAAGGGCGGCTGGAAAGCCGATATCAACAACCTCCAATCGCCCGACATATTTCAAAGCGCCTGGCTCTATCAGCCCTTTTTTCGGCAAGCCCATGGTTATGGTCAGGTCGGCGCGGACCACATCGCCTTCCGCCGTCCCGGTATCCGAATCCAGTCCCGAGGGAATATCAATGGCTACCACAAAACTTTTTCCTGAAAGCGCGTTTATAAAGCGGATGGCCGAGGCGGCAACACCGCGCGCTTTTCCTTCCAAACCGGTGCCGAGAATTCCATCAACAATTACCGCCGGGGAAAACTTTTTATCTGCGGCCAGTTTCTGCCAGGCATTTTCCGTCTTTAATTCCGTAACCGGAATTTTATTCCGGTCCATTTTTTCAAAGTGGTCAAAAGCATCGCCGCGTAATTTTCTTGTTTCGCCCGCCAGCAACACCCGGACCGCGCATCCGGCTTCCTTGAGAAACCTCGCCGCGACGAAGGCATCGCCGCCGTTATTGCCCTTCCCGGCCACGAGAAGAATTTGTTGCGCACGTTTGCGTTCACGGCATAGACACATCACGCCTTCGGCCACGCCTCGGCCGGCCCGTTCCATGAGCAGAGACCCCGGCACGCCATATTTCATGATGGTTGTCCGGTCAAGTTCACGAATTTGTTGAGTAGTAACGATTTTCATCTGGCGGCTGATTCTATCGCTTTTAACCGGCAAAAAAATGTGATCGGTTTTAAATGCTTAACAGTCAAATGGTCTATATTATTCTCTGCCTGTCAATCAATATTTATTTTTTAACGCGGACCGGATTTCCTCGATTGACTTATATAGACACACTTTATAAAGTGTGACCATGTCTTTTGTAAAATCAGAAGCATTGAATCCGACTCTTTGGAGGACATGCAGGGTTCTGGCAAACAAAACGAGGCTCCGAATTCTCCGCGAATTATGCCTGCATCCTGGGCAACGGGTTTCTGACATTGCGCATCGGCTGGGACTGTCCTTATCCTTTGCCAGCCAATCCCTGCGCGCATTGAACGCCCGCGGACTGCTTCTTTCCCGCAGGGTTGGCCCATTGGTCTGCTACAGCCCATGTGCCAACCGTTCCATTCCGGGAAGCGACCGCTTGCTTAAAGTGATTTTAAAGACCTTTGCCAATGATAAAAATCCGAACAAAAATATCTTTCAATATTCCACGGCATTCACTCACCCGCGACGCATCGTTATCATTAAAACACTACGTGAACGTCCGCTGCAACTGAAAGAAATTGCCTTCAAGACAAATATCCCGACTCGCGCGCTTAACCGCCATTTACGCAAGCTTGTCGCCCGCGGTTTCCTCAAGCGCGCTGATTACAGATGGTATATCTGCTCCATCCCACGGCACGAGTTTGCGCGCTTTCTCCTGCGCCTCGCCGAGCGCGCTTGAAGGTTCACGTTCCATTATAGGACACACTTTATAAAGTGTGTCTATGTGGAATTCAGATCAAAATGAAACCACAAAAAAATATTTACCGCCATTCATGTAATAATTCGGAATAATTTCTCGATTTTAAGGAGGTCATTTTATTTTCCCGCCGCCAGTTGCCGTAATGTCCGCGGACTTGATCCAAAATGTTTCTTAAATAGCTTGGAGAAATAAAACAAATCGTCATATCCGACCTGATGGGCCACGCTGGAGATTTTAAGATTCTTATCCTGTAAAAAATACGCGGCCTGATGCATCCGCTGGCGGATCAGATAGGCAATCGGCGAGGTATTGAAATATTTTTTAAACTGCAAACAAAGATGCGGCGCCGACATGTGCGCCAGGACCGCCAGTTGTTCCAAGGTGATGGATTTATCATATTCGGATTCGATGTAATGCCTCACCTTGAGCAGGGCCGACGGACAGGCGTCCGGCGTTCGCGGGGAAGCGTTCACAATCCGGACGATTTCCCTCAGTAGATTTTCAATCAGGTTCCGGACAATTCTTGCATCTGGCTTGACATGGTTGGTCAATTCGTAATGAATGGCCAGCAGATGGCGCTCCATGACGGCCGGATCGTAAAGGCGGAACGGCTTGTTGAGCGGCAGGCGGTTGTGTCTCAGCAATGAACGAATGATGGTCCCATCACAATGCATCCAGGTATGGTTATAAGGATGTTCCCGGTTTCCATAATATTGCGCACGGCCGGGAGTCCAGATCATCATCGTCTCGGCAGGTTGAGGCATAATTTTTTTTCCGGCGCCCACAACAACCTGATCGTAAAAAAGCATGAAAAGATAATCGCGGACCCTGGTTCCATGCGGCCGGTCAATAATGCCGGCCGGCATATGCTCCTGCACCCCAATGCCGCGGATGATCAGTTCCGGCGTTTGAATGGGCGGAATCGGAAAGAAATGTTTGAACCCCTGCATAATAAGAAAATACAAGTATTGCATAATTCTGTCCATTTTATTTTTACGCAGCCGGATGTAATCTGATGTCACATTTAAAAACAATTAAGGAGGAGGTTAAGCCATGAATATAAATCTGGCGCAAATTAAAGATGCCAAGACCGGACGCTGTTCGTCTTATGATCGAACCGGAAGAAACGGGGATTCCTGGACCATTGAAGCCGGCGAAACCAAAGTGCTGGCCGATATCCGCGGCCCGGGCGCGATCACTCACATCTGGATGACGCAAGGAAATCATTACCGGGAATGCCTTCTCAAAATAACCTGGGATAACGCCAAAAGCCCAAGCGTGCTTGTTCCCTTGGGAGACTTTTTCTGTTTGGGCCATGGCATGGTGAATTCCTTTCAATCCTTTTTGTTTACCGCCTCCACCCGGAACAACAATCTGTTCAATCAGGGCTGCGCCCTGAACGCTTATGTACCCATGCCGTTCCAGGACCGCGCCGTGGTGGAGCTGGTCAATCAGAGCCGCGAAAAGCACAACCAGTATTTTTATATTGATTATGAAACTTTTGCCCCGCCAAGAAATGACTTGGGCTATTTCCACGCTGAATTCCGGCGGACCAACCCGTTTGGCGGCTGGGGACATGAAATAAGCGTCAATACGCCGGAAGCCGATATCATCAACCAGGAAAGGCTCGCCTGGGAAAACAATTACGTAATTCTGGAAACAAAAGGGCGCGGGCATTACATCGGCTGCAACCTGAGCGTCACCAATTTTCAGGGCACCTGGTGGGGCGAGGGCGACGACATGATCTGGGTGGATGGCTACAAGTGGCCGCCGGACTTGCACGGC
>Ga0074199_1000784_pt1 | contig 39881 bp, 40 predicted proteins | sample EPASupsiteSAE347_FD_64528 | JGI IMG/M metagenome (GOLD analysis project Ga0074199, IMG submission 64528) | Bioremediated contaminated groundwater from EPA Superfund site, New Mexico - Sample SAE3-47 | ecosystem: Environmental > Aquatic > Deep subsurface > Groundwater > Contaminated ... | reverse complement strand
TCCGTCTGTTGCTTGATCCCTTCTTCTTTCGGGAAAGGTTCCTTTGGGCGACTGCAAGCTTGTTTTCAGCTTGGACATAGTACCTTGGATATTCAACTGTTTCACCAGTGGAAAGAGCAACCAAGCTCTTCAGGCCCACATCTACACCAATAGCGGTCTTTGGATCAATCGGGGATACATCTCCAACCTCGGATACTAAGATCGCATACCAGTGACCTAGATTATCCTTCTTGATGGTACAGGTCTTGATCTGGCCTTCAACTTCTCGATGCTTGAATATCCTGATGGATCCGATCTTGGAGAGAGTCAGCTTCGAACCATCCAGTTTGAATCCGACTTGGGGATAGGTGAAAGACTTGTACCATCCCTGTCCTTTGAATCTGGGATATCCTGGCTTCTCTCCGCCCTTAACACGCCTGAAGAATGCCTTGAATGACTTGTCCAGCCTACGAAGCACATCTTGAAGCACCTGAGAAAAGACGGCTTTGAAATTGCCATCTTTCTTCTCGGCAACCAGCATTGCTGCTTGATCCTCATAGCTTCGGCTGACGCCTTCAGACTCATAGGCGTTCTTCCTATCCGCCAATGCCAGATTATAGAGATACCTGCAAGTATCAAGAGTCAAGCCTAACGAAGCTTCTTGTTGCTTGTTAGGGTACATCCTGAACTTGTAGGCAGTCTTCATCCCTGTACCTATCTATGGACCCCTTACAAGATATCGATTTCGCTCAAGTTCAATAACATTAGGCACGGCATTCATCCCGTCCCCTGAAGGGAGCGGGTCTTCTGCCTGCTTTTCTATAAAATACCCTGCCATTTGCTAAAATTTTTTCCTAAGTATTTTTCATATCAATCACCATCCAAAAATGTTATAAGCATGTTTTTCCATTTTACCTACCTGGAAAAAGAATGCTAAAAAGTCAAGCGAGCTGAATACATGAATTGCCTACGATGCACGATCCTTTTTTCGCTGATATTTTTGCTGATACTATCATTGATCGCGATTCCCGGCTATTGCTATGAGGTATCCGTTGCTTTAAGTCAAGCCGGCGCGCCGCAGGAGCCGTTTGATGTAGGCAAGAGCGTCAATTACGATGTCCAAATATCCGGTGCCAGCAATTCCATGCGCTATGCCGTGGAACTGACTGTAGGGCCGGGTGCGGATTCGTCCATCTTCAAGACAATTAAAAAGGATATAAATGCCAAGGCGGGCAATATTGCGGTTCAGATCCCTGTGAATTTTGAGGCGTCGGAATTTCGCGGCGGAGAATTCGGGCGATGGCTGGACGACCAAAACCGAACCGAATCATGGGACAAAGCCTGGTATAAGGTCCTTGTTACCTCCCTCAATCCCTTTGATGAACCTGCGGAGGTTGAAGACCATAGCGGCAGGCCGACGCTTGTGAAATTCATGGAGGAATTCAGAGACGCCAAGGTGTCACCCCGCAAGGGGACAAATGAAGACAGCTACGAATACCAGGTATCTGTCCTCTCTACGGTCCAGGATAATATGACTCTGGAAGTCGCACCTTCGCGCGGCGGTCCCTGGATGAAGGTTGGCGCAAAGCCTTACACAACGCCGGGAAGCTGGCAGATTTTGAAGTGGTCCAATGTGACCTTGAGTTTTGATTTCACCTCTGCAGCCTATAGAATCAGCGGCAGAAAGCAGATCGAATCGGATGGCCCGTCCTGGCCGGTGGACGTCGAATTTGACAACAGCAGTGTCGAGCCCGGACGGGGCCTGTCCGATACGCCCTTCACATACCAACTCCGCATCAAGGCGGCCAAGGCCATCGATGTGGGCCTCAATGTCTGGGATGTGACCAACAAGAGATACAATTCGGCGGGAAGGCAAAGCTACAGCAACACGAGCCGGTGGTTGACGATGGTCTGGAGGGACGTCAAGCCCTCAACTGCTGCGGAATCCAGCGGGCTTTCCAATTACTATTTCAGCTTCTACTATCCCGGCTCGGACAATCCCTTCATCACAACCTACGAGAAGGGTGGAAGGTATTTCTCCGGGCCCACTCTGACCATTGTTGACCTGCAAAATTGTACCGTGAGCCCGGGTAACGGTTCCATTTACACGCCCTACAACTACTCGGTCCAGATTGAGACGATGCTGCCAAGCTGCGATATTGAATTGCAGACCGCTCCGCCCGGCTGCGATGTTTGGACCGGCAAGGGAACTGCATCATATAACGGCATCAATCGCACGCTTTCCTGGGAGAATGTGAGCTTCGATCCGAATAACGATGCCGTGGGCAATGCAAGCTACAGATTCTTGCTCGGTGATACAGTCCTCGGAAAATTCCCGGGTCCCGAGATAGATGTGGCCTTCAAGGACATGATCTATAGCCGCATAAGCAATACTGATCGCTTTGATTACAAAGTTAAAGTAAGATCGTCCAGGCCGAATCTCAAGATTGAGCTGATATACACCGATGACGGATTGGTCTGGACCAGGTCCCACCAGTTGCAAGCGTACGGATCAAATTCATCAGAGTGGCGCGAGCTTTCCTGGAAGAACCAGCCCTGGCATAAGACCATAAAATTCGATGTGGTAAGGAGCCAAATATGAGCAGATCTCTCGGCTTTGCCGCGTTCGTCTCCATATTGATTTTGATGATGTTTCTGGTGCAGTTTACATCATGCCAGTCGCTGGACATTCCGCCGCCTTCAACTTCCTCAAGCGGCGGAGGAGGCGGCGGAAGCAGGCAGATCGACATGGATAGAATCTACAAGGCCTTGCAGGAAGGAAAACAGCAAAAGCCGCAGAAGTTCGAAGAGCTGAAGAAGCTCCTTTACATCGAGCCGTTCACTACCAGAGAATATAATAATAATCTGGGTTTGAATCTCAGCTTCAACGGTAACAAGACACTCAATCGAACTCAGCAATTTGTGATCGGTGCATACGTCGCAAACTATAATCCCATTGAAATACGCAGGGCCGTCTTCCTCCGCCTGGAGGAACTTGATCCCGGTGAGAAGGCCTTCCGACAGGTGAACTCCGTGCCGCAGATCATTCAGGTGAACGAATATAAGCCAACCAAAGACGGCGTCAACATCACTTACCGCACATTTCCGGATTTGACATCCTTTGCAGGACTGGAAAAGGTGGGAACCGTTGTTCTGAGACTGAAAGCCACCGACGGGCAGTACACCTGGACGTCCAAGAATCTGACGCTAAATCTGATAAATAATCCGCCGGTGCTCTCAAATCTGTCCATTGAAGCGCCAAATCCTGCGAGGTATAACGATCCGATCAAATATGTGGCCGACGTAAGCGATGTAGATGGAGATGCAGTAAATATAACGCTGCATGTTATTGATAGCCGTGGCCGGGAGAGATCCAACGTAACCCAGGTAGTTTTGCCGGGATCTGAAGCAGACTTCCTGGCCAATCAATACGGCTTCTTTGGCAAGGCCGACTCGGGGAAGAACTTTACCTATTATTATTCATTCGGAGACGGCATAAATATCACAAATACCACAATGCAAGACGGACCCAGGCTACGAAAGAGCACTGCCATCTGGGTCGATAATGCCAAAGTTGTGCCGGAGGACGAGAACCAATATTGGTGGCAGAGCTACAACTTCAGTGCGGACATGAAGAACCAGGAACAAGGGAATGTAAAAGTGTTGGTGACGCTCTTTACCGATACGCCCGCTCATCCCTGGAAGGCGGTAGCCTCGCAAGAAGTAACACTGACTACTGAGCCAAGGCCGGTATTCTTTGCGGTCAAGCCGTTCGATGTTCTGGATGCCAATCAAACCTTCAAATTCAAGTTCACTTATTCGGAATACGATCAGCACCAGAGGGATTTCATCGAGGCTGCGGGAGCGAGAAATATCGGTGCAAAGTTGATCAAGTATGAGATAGCATCGCCCTTGGGACTTGCTAATTTATTCGTCATTCTGCTGGCATCTCTTCTGGCCGGGATGCTGATCGAAAGGAGGTTTTATCGATGAGCGATGAAGTCAGACTCCTGGGACTCGTGGCAGCCATTTTTCTGGTCGGCGCAATTTTGCACTGGGTATACCTAAAAAGCATAGAGGAGAAGCTAAGGGCAAAAGCCGGCGGCGACTTCGACATGAGATCCTTGAAGAATGCGCTGCAAGTTCGCCAGGGGTCCAACTTCAATACAGTGATGCTGGCTTCGTGGAGCCTATTTTTTGTGGCCCTGGCGTCGCTTTATTTCCTAACGCCCACGGTATTTCCAAAGTTCAATTACTTCAGACTGGCACAGGTCGCTTCTGATTGGTGGGGATTTGCGGGATTTGGCATCCTTATCATTATCATTGTCCTTTTTGCAGCATCTGCAATTCCCAGTTTTAGCCTTCCCTGGACCTATCGGTTTTATGTGATCTCCAGGAGTGCGAAGAGGGTATTGACTCCTGCCATTCCGATGCTGCTGATAATCTCAATTGCTTCCTCGCTTTATCTGGGAACGATCTATCCAAGATTGGATTCCTTTTCCTGGAATGTGGGATATGCCGCACTGCTGTTGGCTCAATTGCTGCTGATCCTTCCAGTGCTTGTCGGTTTTGTGGAGGAAATAAGATGAGGCCGTGCGTAGTAGGGATCGGCGGTGCAGGCGGGAACGTCTTGAAGAAGTTCCTGCAAAGCCAGGATGTGGACCTTGTGGTCTACAAATTCGGCGTTCATCAGGCTTTTGGAGATGTAAAAGGAATCTGGCTTGACTCGGCGAGCCAGGATGCCGATTCTTCAAAGCAGAAGTTCTATGGATGCCTGACCGACGGCAAGTATCCGGGCTATCTGATCAGTCACGACATCATTGATGCAAATTCGCCAACACGCGGCTACGTGAAGGACCTCTACGGCTTTGACCTCAAAGCTCAGGGGTACGATCGCCGAGCTGAGTATCTGAAAGGCATCTTTGAGATCTTTGATTTTGACACAAATTTAAAGAATCTCGCCTCAAAAGAATTCGGCGGCGAGATGAATCCGATTCCAAATTATATCTGGAAGAGAGGAATAAGGCCGTTCACATCACTGAATAAGGGCCTTACCAATGGAGATAGAAATATCAATGGAAACAGCAGGGGAAACAGCATTGGATGTATCAACGGAAGCATCAATGAAACTGCAAAAAAAGAAAATTCGCAAAATTCTCCCACATTGGGGCAGAATCTCATAAATGCCATCGGCAGCTTGACCGATCAAACAATGAATAATCGTGCTCCCTCAGGCACAAAGACCAACCTCTGTGACAGCATTCTATTCATTGCGTCTTTAGGTGGCGGAACCGGCACAGGCTTCATAAATCCCATCACCAGCTACGTCCGATCGGAGGAGCTGGCGTTTCCCATCTTTGCCATCGGAATTCTGACGGAGAGAGGCACCGAATCCAGGGAAGCCACGGAAGGCCAGAGGGATCTGGGCGCAGTCATTGCGCTGTCCGATCTCCTGACCCGGCGAGCAGGAACTGGAATTGACGGGCTGATAATAGTAGACAACCAGATCCTGGTCAACAAGCATAAGAAGAACTGGCCTGCCATGGATGAAGAAATCTACAACGCAATGAAGCCCATGCTGGACTCAAGAGACTATCCTGGCGGAGCGGAAGGTCAGAGCGACACTCCGGCCATGAGGAGAGTCTTCTGGGAGGCGGACAAGACCAACGGGACGCCGGGTGAGGAGAACACCATTCTTCTTCCGCCGTTTATGGTTCCCTGTTATCATTCCAGAAAATCCTCGGGAAAATCTGTGGAGACACTGGTTGAAAGTGCGCTCTCTATGGACGGCAGGCTCTTTCCCTGCGATCCCAGGAAAGCAGACCGAGCCTACGTCTTCGCAAGCGGCTTCTTTGATGCGCTGAGCGTTGATGAAGCCGTGCAGAAGAGAACCGGCCTTCCGGACGAGAAGGTGAAAGTCTATCGCAAGATCGGAGACGGAAGGCATGAGGAAGTCTTAATCTTGCTCAGAGATCCGTATGGTGGAACCCCGGGCGCTCATGAGACTGCAAACACCTTTGAGTGGAGGATGCACGGCATCGTATCCGAGGCCATAACGTATGCCGACGAGAACCCCACAAACATAATTGAGTATCTTGGGTACAAGGATCTGACAAAAGAGCATCTACGACTCTACCTATACGGGGAAGACGGTTTGCTGTCCGAGCTGCAAAAGTGCCTGACGCGGCTGGAGCGCGGCGAGAAGCCGGTGTTCACCAGGCAGTTGAAGATATTTGGGGATGGCATGGAGGCCCCGGTGGCTGATGCGACACCGAAGAGTCGGGGCGGAGTGCAGATGACGGAGGCGGAGATAAGGGAGATGGTGAGGGAGGAGATAAAACTACATAGTAGATGAATAGTGCACATTAACTATTTGAGAATGCGATCAGTATGCATAACTCATCAGATCAAAATGAATAAAATTACCCTAATCTTTACAAATCGCCGAATTGTTTTGAATCTCAGTATTTAGTTAGAGATGGTTTGAAGAAATTCGTTTTTTTCACTATGTCTTGAGACAGTTCCGAGGCTTACGACTTTCCATCAAGATCCGCAAGCTGTGTGAAATAATACTCGTCCTCACCGAGGGTGTCGTGCGGCCATTCGCATACCAACCTGCGTTCGGGAGGCACGTTCACAAGTATCTGAAAAACCGTTGTGGGGTAATCTTTTGGAAAGCTCATCAGCTTCCTAAATTCATTCCGGTCCTGCTCGCTGAGCCATTCGCCTACCTCCATGAAACCTGTGTATTGCTGATTTGGCTCAGGTGCGTCGCCTCCGGACCAGCAGTCCAATGCCTTCAATTTCTTTACTGGAAAGCATTCCCCGTGAACTATTACTTGAATGTCACCGGGGGCCAATGCAATTGTCTCTTTGCAAGAGGTTACCCCAGAACTAGAGTTCATAATAGTAATACCATTTAGTATATCTTAAACATTTGCATTAATTTATATCCGAATCACTAATAAGAACTTTTAAACCTTAGTATATATTCTTATTAACGTTACTTTTCGCCGAATGGATGGATTGGTAATCATTAGATTAAGAAAATCAAAAATCATATTTTCTTTGAATTCCAAATCCGCGTTTATTATTGAAAACATATTTGAAATAGTCTATTGAATGTGATCGCTACAGCGTATCGGTTCTTGCTTCAAGACCCCTGAGGTCTGAATGGCAAAGTCTCGAAGTCTGCTCTTGTGAGGAGCTAACCGATTAGATTATATGGGTTGCTAGAATATGATTACTGGACGATGATACGAAAATTGCCCGGAAAGATGAAAGCCGAAAAGAGTTGATTCGGAAATGGAAAAGTGGGAAAGAAGAAGCCGGATGAAATATACAAAAATGTCCAAAAATCGAAACCAAAAATGCTGTGGGGATTTGGCCGTGAGAAATAATCCATCGATGCGGATCGTTTTAGCCTTGATAGCAATATGCATGGTCTCATTCATATCGACTATTTCCAATGCAGGCGGATCGCTCCCAGCCTACGCGGATGCATCAGTTTCCATCTCAGCGGATGCTGCATACAGCAATTCTTCATATAATAATTCGTCAATTCGCTTAACCAGTCAAAACGATGTAGTGGGCGCTCCGGTTAGCCTCTCTGTGGGAATCGGCTACTATTCGTCCCATCCGATCGGGTACGGTTCAGGAGCGGGAAGCCGGACCCAAATGGTCAACAAGGATGCAGCGACATCCATGAGCCATGATGTGAACTATGCCCAGGCAATAGACGGAGAGACTGAATTTGCCGCCTCCAGCGGAAATGCAAAATTTTACGGCCCCGGATATACGGAATACGAAGGATCAGCCACAACCCACATGATGGTCAATGAGGAAGTCACAAACGGAAAGGTCAGCATCGGCGTATTGCAGGGAAACGACAAAAATGGTGCGCGCGGCAGTGCCTGGAAAGCTCCTGATATCGAAATTGAGGAAGTGTATATCGGCACATACCATATTCAAAAAAATATGACCATCACAACGCCCTATCACCTTGCGCAATGGAGCGACGGCTGGCTGAATTGCTGCTCGGGCAGCTACTTCAATATGGTTCGATATGACGACTTACCAAAAATCAGCGCGGATAACATATTTGATTACAGCTCTGTAGCTATAAGACACTAAAAGACACAAAAAAATAATGTGCTATATATTTAGCATTAACATTTGGATGAAGGGCTACGAGTTTGAATCATTGAGATTATTTTTATCGAGGACTTGCGGATTCAGGCTCTTCAGGCTTCTCTGCATCAGTGCCAGCTCCTTTGGTTCAATGGCCGTCTGGTTGACCGGCAGGATCATGATCGCATTTTGCAGGACCATCGCCTCCGCGGCATCCTTCAAGAACCTTAAAACGGAAGAATAGCCGTTTTCAAAGATCAGATACTCTATTCCATCCACGATGACCACCGGATTCCTGCTCTGCTTTAAGAATTTGGAAATTATGTCGGAAATAATCTCTAAATCCACCGGGCTGACATTATCCGGGCCGTGGTTGCTTATCCAAAAAATGGGCGTAGTCTGCAATGTATAATTAAGCCGCGTCTCGATGGGCGAGCGCATGGTAAAGCAAAGCCCCTGTGCCCTCGTATTCCTGCATCCCTTGCAGGGGCAGGGCAATGAGCATCGATTGCATCCGATGCTCTCGCAAATAAATGCCTCCCGGTGATTGCAGTCCGGGCATTTGCCCTTCACCAGGGATGTGAAAACCTCAAAGCCGAAGCTCGCCTTTGGCTCAAGCACCAGGTAGCACGATCCCCTGGCCAGATTATATGAGACATGATGATTGAGCGGCTCCGTCTCTGGCACCACTCGCGGCGAGATCTTGAGGCGAGAAAAAACATCTTTGATCATGCCCTTTTTCATCATTTTTTTAATCATATTTAATTCCAATTCACATTTATACGGTCTTCGTTTTTTTTTTTAATGTTTTTAATTTTTTATGTTTTTAATGTCTTTTAATCTCTTGATGTTTTTTTGTTTTTATTTTTTACTTGAATCGACATTATATATGTGCTTTTATATTTATTTATTGCGCATTCATACTTTCGGCAAGGTGAATACAAACGTGCTCCCTTTTCCCGGCTCGCTCTCCACCCAGATAGTTCCTTCATGTGCCTCGACAATTCCCTTGGCAATGGCAAGGCCGAGGCCCATGCGGCCAGACTCGCGCGTGAGCGAGCTTCCGCTCCCGGTAAAGAATTTTTGAAATATCTTATTTTGATCTTTCTTGGCAATTCCTATGCCGTCATCGGATATCAGGACGCGAACCTGGCTTGGTTCATCCTTGATCATCACATGGATTTTGCCCTTATCGGGCGTGTACTTGATCGCGTTTGTCAGAAGATTGTTAAAGACCTGCTTTATGCGCCGCTCATCACCCACGATCTCTGCGGAAGCTCCTTCAATGCTCAAGGAAACCGTTTGCTCCTTCAGCCCGGCCAGCCTGCTCAGCTCAGATAGGACCTTCATAGCGATCTCCTCAACTTTAAGGGGCAGCTTATGAATCCTGAGCTTGCGTGATTCCAGTCTGGAGGTATCGAGCATGTCCTCCACCAGCCTGATCATGTGCTCGGTCTGGGAGCGAATGATGCGGATCTTCTCGCATTGAGTCTCAGAAAGCTCTCCCAGCATCCCCTCTTCAAACATCTCGATGTAGCTGTTGATCACCGTGAGGGGTGTGCGAAGCTCATGCGAGGCGGTGGATATGAACTCGGACTTCATGCCGTCATTCTCTTTCAGCTCGTCGTAAGCATTCTCCAGCTTGACGTAAGAATCCCTCAATTCTTCTTCCAGCCGGGTAAGCTCAGTGATGTTCTCCATGAAGATCACAACTTTGTTGATGCTCTCCGTTTCTTCTTTCAGCGGATAAATTTTATAAAAGTAAAACATCCCGCCGGGATAGCGGAGCTGATCGCCGTCGAAGGGGATGCCGGTGAGAAAGACCTCCCGGATTTTATCGTCGATTCGGGTCTTATCGATCAGCATCTGGGGAATTACTCTGGAGAGGCGCTCGCCGAGGACATCCCGCTCTCTCTTCGCGAAGGATTTTGCGTAGTAATTCCGGTTGGCATAGAGAACTTCAAGGCTTCGATTTACAACTATTATCGTGCTGGGAATCGCTTCAATGATCTCTTCCTGGTATCCCCGGACCGATTCTATCCCCTTCATATTTTCACCATGTGCATCCTATGTTTCCACTGCCTGATTCAACTGCTTTTTTGATTTGCCTGATTCAATGTGCCTGATTCAATGGCTCGTTTCGATTTTGCTGTTTTTTTAGCTGGGTTTTTCCGATCGTTCATTTCGGTTGCTTATTTCATCTCGCAGGATTTTTTGCCAATCGGTTGATCGAGTTGAGAAGCTCTTTTACCTTGAATGGCTTTACAATAAATTGTTTAGCGCCGGCCACAAGGCATTCATCCTCCAGACCGCTCTTTCCCACGGCGGATATGACAATTATCCTGGCATCGGGATCAATTTCCAGTATCCTCTTAGTGGCGCTGATTCCATCAAGCTTGGGCATGAGAATATCCATGAGCACTATGTCCGGCTTCAACTCGGCGTATTTTTCTACAGCCTCCTCGCCGTTCTCCGCTTCAAAGACCTCACACCCCTGTGACTCTAAAATATCTCTGAAAGCTTTGAGCATTTGCGGAGCGTCGTCGACTACAAGAAGCTTCATTTTCACCTCTCATCCTATCCTTTTAGTATTTAATATTTAATCAATAATTTTTTAAATCGCAAAATAATTTTTTCAGCAGCGATTATCGATTTCATAATTGATGATTCGTGCTTCAACTCCTTATAGATTATTATGTTTAAAATTTCGAAACAAATCTTGAAACAATATTTGAGAATTATTTAGAGAGATGAAAGGGTATTTAGATTAACAATGCATCTTTACTCTTGTACGATGATCAGAAGTGAATCTTCGTACTTGCGAAGAGTTCAGCCAAGAGTCAGACACAAGGGGTTCCTGGGGACAGGAGCGGGCGGGTATGGCCTCCTCATACCGTTCCTGCCTTCATCCTTGCATCTGGATTGACTGAAATGAATAGCTAGATGGAAATCATGAAGGAATCATAATTGTAATAAAAAAAAGCACGTGCAAAAAGTGGCCTAAAATGGCAAGATCATAAACGAGAATGTAAGATAATTGAATAGAGAATAAATAATTAGATAATAATTGGATAAATAATTGGATAAATAATTGGATGCATGAGATGACAAATTGAACGATGGACAGCCGAAGGCATCGAAACGCATTAGGCCAGCATCGTTCGGAATGGCGATATCAGCCGATTTCCGTTTAGATTCGTCTCTTGCAGTTTACGATCCTTGAGTAATCTCAGGATGAGCATAAAAAAGGAGGTGAAACGAAATGGTAACCGCAACACCGGATGCATCAAGCCTCGCCGAGGTTCTGGATAGAATCCTCGACAAGGGAGTCGTTGTAGATGTTTGGGCCAGGGTCAGCCTGGTTGGTATTGAGATTCTGACAGTTGAGTCGAGAGTTGTCGTAGCATCGGTTGACACTTATCTCCACTACTCTGAGGAGATGGCCAAGATCGAGCAGGCAGCCATTGGCGCTAGCCCCAAAGTACCGGCTTAAATGAAAATTCTCGTTCAATCACACCAAAACAAGATAATTAAAAATTTAGGAGGAGAGGAAAAATGGTAACAGCAACACCAGATGCGTCAAGCCTCGCCGAGGTTCTGGATAGAATCCTCGACAAGGGAGTCGTTGTAGATGTTTGGGCCAGGGTCAGCCTGGTTGGTATCGAGATTCTGACCGTCGAGGCCAGGGTCGTCGTAGCTTCCGTGGACACCTTCTTGCACTACTCTGAAGAGATGGCCAAGATCGAGCAGGCAGCCATCGGTGCCAGCCCCAAGGTTCCGGCTTAAAGTTTAGCCGGAATTAAAAAACAATCGGAAACGGAAATAACTAAAATAATTAAATGTAGGAGAGATAAAAAATGGTAACAGCAACACCTGACGCATCAAGCCTCGCTGAGGTTCTGGACAGAATTCTGGATAAGGGAGTCGTTGTAGATGTTTGGGCCAGGGTCAGCCTGGTCGGTATCGAGATTCTCACGGTCGAATCCAGGGTTGTCGTAGCATCGGTCGACACCTACCTCCATTACTCTGAGGAGATGGCCAAGATCGAGCAGGCAGCCATTGGCGCGACCCCTGGAGTCCCTGCTTAAGGCAGGTTTCTCCTAACTTATTTTTGGAGGAGCCATGGAAGATTTTGAAGCCACCAGAACCGAGACGTTCGACGAACTGGTGACTAAACATACCCGGCGTGAGCTGGAAGAATTGGCTCTGAAGCTTGGAGTGGAGAACCTGGGCGGCACAAAGTCCCAGTTGGCCGATGCCATTCTGGAAGCAAATAAAAAGCAAAAAAGTCTGCCCATCTCTATTTCAGCGAGTCCCAAGGAGGCTCCAATGGTCGAGAAGCCGAAGTCTGCAGCAAAAGGCGTCGCCAGAGGCACCAGAGGCGTAATGGCCAAGGCAGCCGCTATCGACAGCAAGACTGCAGAAGTGCAAAAGGCCGGCAGAGATATTCGAGAGGACGGAATTCGCAGGATGAACAAGGGCGTCAAAGAGTTTCACTCCGCCTGCGACTGGATGGCCCGGGAGATGCAGACCGATGGGCGCAAGATGATGGAAGACGGCAGGCAGAGATTCGAACTCGGCCAGTCTGAATTCCGGCGCTCGCTGGATGCCCAGATCAAAGAAAATCATGATTCTGTGGCGAGAATGCATTCCGGCGTCAGAGAGATGCACGCCTCTCAAGAGAAGATGTCCAGAGCTTTCCAGAAAGCAGGAAAGGACATCAGAGACACTGGATGCAGGAATTTGCAAAAGGGCCTCAATGAGTTCCAGGGAATTGTCAACTCCCAGGCTAAAGAGAACCAAAAGGCCGCAGCAAAAATGCAATCCGGTGCCAGAGAGCTTCAAACAAGAGCCGCGTCCTTCCAAGGTGAGATCCACAGATATCTGGAGCAGGATCTCAAGAACTATGTTCGAGATTTCTACTATGGTTGAGCCCCTAGTAGATATTTTTTATTATTATTGAAATTTTCACGAAGGTGCTAGAAAATGCAGTACACCGTCACACATCCGAGAAGGGTTAGGGGGGAGGCAGTTCATATGACGGCTTCCGAGAAGAAGGCCGCAGAGATGGATAGCGACTCTGCGATGCAATTGAAGCAGCCCAAAATCCAGGTGCAGATCAAATCTCCGGCAAATATGGATTGCAGCTACGAGCTGATATCGGAAGAGGCAAGGCACAGAGCTATCGAAGAGGCGTTCTTGACGCCTGAATCGAATCACTTCATCAGCACCCCGGAGGTAGTCGAGATGGAGAGCAGGCTGAGCCTGTGGCTGAAAGCCGGCTATCCGGTTCACCTCATCGGGCCCACCGGCTGCGGCAAGACCAGCCTCGCCGTCCATGTGGCCAAAGTCCTCGGTCGGCCCGTCGTCTGGATAAACGGCGATGAATCCATAACCACTTCAGACCTGATCGGCGGCTACTCTCAGATGGAGAACGAGAGCGTTCGAGACAATTACATTCACAACGTCTTCAAGACCAAGGACACAGTGAAGATCGAGTGGGTGGACAATCCTCTGTCTTTGGCCTGCAAATACGGCTATACATTGATCTACAACGAATTCTCCCGCACCAAGCCCGCCTCGAACAACGTTCTGCTCTCCGTCTTTGAGGAAGGAATCCTCGAGCTTCCCACCAAATTCGGCGAGGACAGGTACATCAAGGTCCATCCCGATTTCAAGGCCATCCTCACCAGCAACTCCATCGAGTATGCAGGAATTCACAGGCCGCAGGATGCACTGCTCGATCGCATGGTAGGAATTTATACCGATTACTATGGCTTTGAAACCGAGGTCGGCATCGTGATGGAGCACACGTGCATCGCTCGGACGGATGCGGAGAGAATCGTGCGGGTGGTCAGATCCATTCGAGAGAAGCTTCCCGATGCTCAGAAGCCCGGCACCAGGGCCAGCATCATGATTGCCAAGGGAATGCAAACTCACAGCGGCGGCTCCAAGATCAATTTCGAGCAACTGTGCATCGATGTGATCGCCAGTAAGACCAGCTCGCCTGCCGACATGGTGGAGAAGAAGAAGCTGGTTATGGATATCGCAGCCGGAACACCCAGGGACGACGGACCGATCGTTTAGGATCGCTATGCAATCCATGCAGCCGATGAAAGCAGTGGTCGAGAAGGCAAAGGTTCAAAAGATCAGCGATATCTTTCCCAGGAAGCCTCCCGGGTTGAGATTCAACGAGACCGATGTTCTGGTCGTCATTGCAAAAACGAACGATGGAAAACAGGTCGGGGCTACCTTCTATTTTTCTTTAAAACCGGACGGCACCTTCGAGGAGGAGATCCTTGGCAAAGATCCGGCCAAGGCCAGGAGGCATAATCTTGCCTCCTTCCTCCGCTACTACCATCTGACCGACGATGTCAATAATTATAAATTAAAAGAGAGTGTAATAGATCTTGTGGGACGGGAAGTTGAGATTGTTCCCGTGCAGGGAAGGCTGGCCATTTATTTTTCCCAGTCTTCCGCCAGAGGTGATAATGCATGACATGTAAGCCCAAGATCCAAATAATCAGCGAGAAAGCAGGCGAGACCGCGGAGATGCTGCTCAAGAAAGACCTGGATAGCGTGGTGAGCCTGAACAAGGAGTCCGAGGGATGGCTGGCCGAGGTGGAGGTGCTGGAGAGAAAGTCCGTGCCGGACACCCAGGACATTTTAGGAAGGTACGAGCTGAAGTTCGACGAGGAGGGAGAGCTTCTCGGCTACAAGAGAATCATGCTGCGTCGCAGGTCGGACATGGAGATGGTTGAGGAAGAGGTGTAAGTGCAGTGCGCAGGATCTTAAGGGCTCAACGTCAGGATGCACGCCGCCAGGAAGGGCTTCTCCAGGAAGGCCATCCACAGGAAATGAATCGTCAGATTTTGGAATCCTCGGCCAAATATGTCTACTGCGTCATCCGCGCCCCCCAAGAGCAGAAGAGCTTTGGGGATCTGGGATTTGATGCGGGTGAGGTTTACAGCCTGGAGTATCGGGACCTTGCGCCGGTTGTCAGTGATGTGGCCTTCAGGAATTACGCTGTGAATGAGGGGGAGGTAGAGGTTCACAGGAAGGTCGTGGAGAGCATTATGAAAGAGTACAGCGTAATTCCCGTCGCCTACGGCATGGCCTTCAAGAGCCGAAAACTGCTGCAGATCGCTATGGGTGCCGGCTACCAGGCCATGCAAAAAGCGCTGGATGTCGTGGACGGCAAGGTGGAGCTGGGAATCAAGGTTTTTCTTCCAAAAGATCACGAAGAATGGGACGGCGCAAAGAGGCAGGAATGCAGCTCCGAGTTCGTCCAGAATCTTCTGGCAGTTTCGGCTGACTGGAAGAAGCTCAAGCTTTTCAGCGACCGGCTGGTTCTCAATGCCGCCTTTCTGGTGGATAAATCGAGCATCGACGAATTCTCGGAGCAGGTGGGCAAGCTGACCGGCAAATACGAGCACCTGAAGGTTCAGTATTCCGGACCCTGGCCGGCCTACAACTTTGTGGACATTCACATCCTGGGCGGCAAGAGAAGGGGTTTTCGCTAGATGTTCTTCATCGACGATCTCCTGCTCCGAACGATCGGCATATCACTGCCGGGCCTGGATATGATCTGGACCCTGGAGCAGTTGCAAAAGTTTGCCTACAAAGGGCTCTACAATCCTGAGAAAATCAAGAACCAGATAAAAGAGACCAGACTGCTCTATGAGTTCGGAGAGATGACCCGCCAGGAGTACGAAGCCAAGAATGCGGATCTGATGCATAAGCTCGATCTGGCCTTAAAAGCGGATGAAATGAACCTGGGATCGAGAACCGATATCCTGGGATAGATCAAATCTATAGAGGATCAAATCTATAGAGGATCAAATCTATAGAGGATCAAATTTGTGGAAGAACAATCTGTAACAGATCAATCTCCGGCAGACATCTGTGACAGATCAAACCAGTTGACGGATTAGGATTAGTTGACGGATTAGGATTGCGGCAAATGGGCGGATAAGATGACGGTCGGCAGGGAGAAGGAATCGGACAGCCACTCTTGCAGGGATATTGGGAGTTTTCTGGTCCTTCTGGCGGATATGGAGGATGCGAAGGAGTGCACTAAAACCATCTCCGGCTTCGTTGAGGGCCCATTCTCCACGCGGGCCGTCTTCAGTTGCACTGTTCGGATGGGATTGGAATGAGGATGATGCTAACGAATTTAGGAGATCTGCAGGATGTGCAGCGGGCGGGAGGCTCGAATTAATGCCGATTTTAAGCCAGAAGATATTGGATAACAGAAGACGCCAGCATGCCGTAGTCACCGCCCACAAAAGACGAATCCGGGATGAGGTCAGGCCCCAGCTACAGGCTGTGAAGAGATCCTGGAATGAATCCTCAAAGGAGAGCAATCGCAAGATCAGGGAGCGATGGCATACGCAAAAGACCAGGGTAATGCTTGCTCAGCGAGAGCAGAAGCTCAAACACAAAGCCAAGATCCTGGCCCATCGCAGAAGGATTCGTGCCGAAATGGCCAACCGGAGATGAGTGAGGATGAGCGAGGAAACAAGTGTGGGAATAGGTGCGGGAATTCGGGCGAAAATTAGTATGAGATTTATGGAGTGGGCAGAAGTGCGGGCAGGGGTGGCTTGAAAGATGACGATGCTTGCGCCCACCAAGAGCCAGAATCTGGCAGACGTGGTGGAGAGAATTCTGGACAAAGGTCTGGTCATCAATGCCGACATCGCCGTGTCCGTGGCAGGCACGGAGCTTTTGGGCATCAAGATTCGGGCAACTCTGGCATCCTTCGAGACTGCGGCCAAGTACGGCCTGGAGCTTCCCTCCGGCACTAATCTGAATGCTCCCGGATGGAAGGAACTGGACAAGCTCAAAGCCTACTGCCCGGAGTGCGGCAATCGCATGGATGAGAAACGGCTGCTGCAAGAAGGCTGTCCGATTTGCGGGTGGATCAGTCCTCTGCAAAGCTTGCCTGAGATCCGGCCCCAGCCGGAAAAATACGATTGATTCTTCGAAGCCGATCAAATCTTTGGATGGCACAAATCTTCGAATTGAATCCATCTTCGCAATGAACCGATTACTTACGGGGGAAAGGAACAGTGGTGGAAGATATCAACAACCCGGAAAAAAATAATAAAAGTAATGATGCCGGTCAGAACGAGGCGACCAAGTCCGGAAAAGAGAAGCAGGACGCCGACCGGATAGCTGAGCTGGAAAAGCGGATTAGAGAGCTGGAGAAGGGTTCCGGCAAGGCGGGGAGAGAGGAGCCGGAAATCCAGGTACAGGGAATTGTTGAAAACGTAGTCGGTCAGTTCATACCGGGCCTCGGCGGCATCATTAAGGCTCTGGAAGCATCCTCGCCGGAGTTCCGGCAGCGCATCGCCGACACGGATTCCGAGATCAAGCACCGCATCGATGTCGGCTGGTCCAGCAAACCTGTGGTGGATTACCACTTCTCAACCAGGCCCCTCCGGCATGGTTCGGGCCGGGCGGCCCCCCGCAAGGATCGCGCGGAGAGCGTTCGTATGCCTGCTGCGCCTGCCCGGGAGCCCATCGTCGATATTCTCGAAGGAAAAGACGGCCTGACGGTCATCGCCGAGCTGCCGGGTGTCTCGGAAGAGGAGCTAAAGATCAACCTGGCGGGCGAATCACTGGAGATCGATGCCGGTAGCTTCAACAAGAAGGTGTCTTTGCCCTATGCGGCAAAAGGGATCAAGGAAAAAAGCTACAAAAACGGCATCCTGCAGATCAAGCTGAGCTAGAGTCGCGAAAATGCGGTGCCAAGAGAGAACCAATCGACCGGAAGAGAGATGATGAATCGGAAAAGAACCGAGAGATAGGAGAAAAACGATTAACGGAGACAGAGCAAAATGGCCATCAATCTGGATGAAAAAAACCTGAAAGACGGCCTGCTGGGCCTGGTTGTGGCTCTGGTGGAGATCATCCAGGAGCTGCTGGAGCGCCAGGCCATCAAAAGGATCGAGGGAGGCAGCCTCAGCGACGCGGAAATAGAGCGCCTGGGAGAGTCGCTTTGCGAGCTTTCCGAGGCCCTGGAGAAGATCAAGACAGACAACAACATCGAGGATGCGGTGCTCTCGGTCCGCAACGGTCTTGACCAGGTAGCGGACGATCTGCTGGACAAATTCGTAAATCCTGAGAGATGGGCAGAGGAGACTTGAAAGATGCCGGATGAATTCTCCGATAAATTGTTCGATAAAGTCCCGGATGCTCCGTCCGATAAGGCGTCCGAAAAAGCCTCCGGTGAGGCCAGGTATCTTTACTGCATCGTCCATTCCCCATCCGGCGGGCAGGAGAATCTCGGCAACATCGGCATCGAGAAGCAAGCAGTCTACACAATACCATACAAAAATATTGCCGCTGTCGTCCATTCCTGCCGGCCCGTGCCCTACGACAGCAAAGACCCGAAAAAAGCGGAAGGCTGGGTCCTGGAGCACAGTTATGTGATCGATCAGGCCACGAAGAAATACGAGTCTATTCTGCCCTTTTCCTTTGACGTGATCTTGCGGGAAGGAGACTCCCAAATCGAGCAGTGGCTGGGAAGAAATTATAATCGGCTTTTGGAGCAGTTGGATGCATTGTCGGGCAAAGCGGAATACACCATCCAGATCTTTTACGATTATGATTTCCTCAAAGCAAAAGTTCTCATGGCCAACTTGGAGCTTAGCGACATGCAAAAGAGGATCGAGACAGAGAGCAAAGGAAAAGCCTATCTCCTCTCCAAGAAGCTGGATCAAAAAATAAAGCGGGATTTAGAAGCGGAGTCGCGCCTCCTGGAAGAGGAGTTTCTGGCCCAAATAAAGGTGCATGCCGACAGGCTGGTGGTAAACGATCGCCCTTCCCGGATTCCTGAGAACTTTCGCGACAAGAAGCTTATGGCCTCTTATTCCTGCCTCGTTCATAAGAATAATGTTGACCGGCTGGGCGAGGTTCTGGAAGGCATAAATTCCCTGCAGGGCTTTCGCGTCAGGTTCACCGGCCCCTGGGCACCGTTCAGCTTTGTCGATTTCCAGGAGCTGAAATGAGCCGCGAGAGCAAAGGCGGTCAGCGGACGGAGGACGGATCGAGGCAATGGTCGAGCCGACGCTTGAGGCAGCGCTTCAGGCAAGATCGAGACACCATAAGGTCGAGCGAACCCAAATGGTTTCCCGGTTTTACAGGTTGCCGAATTGATGTGAGGCAGCTCTTATGAAACCGGAGCGTGAAAGCAGTCTGGTTGAGGTCCTGGACAGGCTGCTGGATCGGGGCGCGGTCCTCAATGCCGATCTGATCATATCGGTAGCCGGAATTCCTCTCATCGGCCTGAATTTGCGGGCAGCTTTGGCCGGCATGGAAACGATGCTGGAATACGGCATGATGGAAGCATGGGACAAGAGCAGCAGAGAATGGTATGCCCGCCAGGAAGCGAAAATTCCGCTGCGCCAAAATGAGGAAGTGGTCTTCAGGGCATTCGGCTACCTCTGGCAGGAGCAGGGAATTATGCGCCGCTGGGTGCCGGGCGTCTGGAACGTTACCAGCAGCCGGCTGCTTTTATGGCTGCGGTCTCCCGGAGAGGTCGTCTTTGAGGCTGATCTGAAGAATATCTGCAAAAGGAGAGTCCCATCGCTCACGATGCAAAGACAGGAGCTTGAGCTGGAATTTTCGGGCGGCTCGGCCCGGATTTATCTCTCGGAGATGGATGAGTTGGAAGAGGCGATGGAAAGGCCTTTTGCAGTTTTGGCAGCGGCAGCGACTCAGCCGAAAACTGTATATCAATAACGATTAGAAGATAATTTGCCGTGAGATATGCTGCGAGATCAGGCTGCTGCCGACCAAGCCCCAGAGAATGCTGTGTTTCATCCCCCGGCGATGCGCCCCGGAAGAAGGGCGCTGGAATCGGTGCTCGCCTGAGCCGCGCGGCATCGTCGCACATTCATAAATCCAAATTATTAAGGAGTGGGCCCAATTGTTTAAAACCAAAAGAAAAAATGAAAAGGGAGAAGTTGAGGTCGCCATCTGCCCGCGGTGCAAATTGCGATTGGAATTCATAGGCGCACCGATGGTCAGGTGCTATTCCACGGGAGAGACCTATGAGCCGGAGGAAATTATCTGGGTTCCGGAATCAGAGGTTCCGAAAGAAACCGGATACGATGTGGAGAATATAAGAGGAAATGATAAAGAGCAGGATTTCTTGCCTAACGCCCATCCGGCAGAAGATGAGAAAGAAGTGTGATGCGGAAAGAAGCATGTTCCGCATTTTTAGCTTTTATTGAATCCATTTGGCATTCATCGGCAATTTGGCATTCATCTGCATTTATCTGCATTTCACTTGTTTTTCTTGACATTGTTCGTTCTTGGCAAGGATAGCGGGCAAAAGTCGGGCTACAAATCAGATCATCTCGTCGATGTGCTTCATCTCCGAAACATCCGTTAAATCGCTGATGGACTCATGCTCCATCTCGACGCCGCACTCCCTGGCCGCAGCCACCAGATTTGTTCCGCCCACCAGGGCAATTCCGGCATGGTCTCTCTCCACGGAAACGCCGAGGACGTTCATGTTGGGCTCACCCAGCTCCAGGACGCCCGTAAACTCCGCGGCAGCCATTGAATCGAGCACCTCTTCAATGCGATCCCTGGCCAGCATGGGAGCCTCGTGAAGATTGCCCAGGATTCGTCCGTTGCCGGTTCTCATCATGCCCATGATGTCCGTCAATCCCTGCACGGTGAGGACATCTATCGGGTCGATGGTCGTCGCCCAATACATCAGCATATCCGTGAACCTTGTCGGCTCACGTTCTATGACTTCGATCAAGCCTCCCCCTTTGGGCCGAATAGGAATTCCGCGCTTGAGCAACACTCCGCAGATGGTCAGGCTGCAAGCAGTCTTGACGCGAACTGTTCGACCCTCATCCAGAAGCTTGATCATGGGAGAGACGGCCAGCCCGCTCTGGATAGTGTCATAAAATATAGCAAGCGTCTCTGCAAGCGCATCTTTTTTCACAATAGTTGTGTTGGTTATTATCTTGCCTTCCATTGATGCGGGATCAAAGCTAACCTGCTGCATGAGGTTCTCGATCCTGGCCAGGGTGAAGACGAGGGGTTGAGACGATTTCACACCCATAATCTATCAGGGGGATTAATTAGCTTTTCATTGCGGGATTGGTGATATCCCTTTTGCGACCCGGATATCTGCGATGTCTGAACCGGCGAATCGTTTTGACACAGCAAATCGTTTCGACACAGCAAATCGTTCCGATCCATCGACTTTGATTCACCAGCCCTAATTACTCCATTTCCCATTGCACCATTTTTTATTATTCCATTTCCCATTGCACCATTTTTTATTATTCCATTTCCCATTTTGCCATTATCAATTCGGGAAAAGCTGATTATGCTATGCTTTTCAATCAGAAGCAATCTTATATCTCTTCTTGCAATACTATATTATTAATGCTGAGGCAAAGGTTCGTGCTGGATACCACAGCACTCACTGATTCTCTGGCCTGGGAGAGCGAGGGCTGCACATGCATTTGCGAAGGGATGAACGCCATCCTCGATCGAGTGGCGGAGGGCAGACTTCACCTGGGCATTAGCTGCTACATTCCCTATCCATCGGTTTATAGCGAGATCAAGGACTTCGCCAGACACAACAACTGCGACTCGGCCATTATGAGCAAGGTCGACACGTGGCTGGTAAAGAAGACCCCGGATAGATACAAGGTAAAAGTCCCCTCCAAGATATTTTACGAATATGTCGATTACATGCGCAGCCGCATCAACAAAGGCATGAATATCTCCGAAGAGGCTGTCTGGGAATCCGTCACCCGCTGCATAGCTCTGAGCGAAGGCGGGGCAAATCTCAAGGATATGAAGGATGAGATCGAAAGAGAAGTTGTGGGCGGAGTGATCAGAAAGTTTCGCGAGAAGTACAGAGCTGCGCTGCGCTATGGTATTTTGGACAGCGCTCCGGACATAGATGTCCTGCTGCTGGCCAAAGAACTGGATGCCGCAGTGGTTTCGCAGGACTTGGGCATCCAGCGCTGGGCGGAGCAGCTAGGGCTGCGGTTCATGGAATCGCGATCTTTTCCCATAATGATCAAGGAGTACATGAGCGCGATGCCCGGGCTTTATGCCTATGAAAAGGAAGAGGACAGGATGATTTGACCATCGTATCTATGATTCGTACGTAGACAGCGTATTTAGGTTACTATTACCAACTTATATTTTTCTAATTGTTTCAACGTATAGTCCGCAAATCATAAATTAGATAATGACTTTGCGGCCTATTCGGTGCAATCTTTTTAAATTTTTTTCATAATTTGCAGAAACTTTTGGGAAAGATTTATCATTATTGCCATCGATTTAAAGAATCATGGAAGTGGTTGTAGATTTGGGAGGAAGGCCGGGGATAGACTGCAACGGATACTGCAAATTTTGCTACTTCAAAGGGGTCGATAAAGTAGAGCCCATGGGGTGCAGGCTGTGCAGTCCTATAAAAAAAGGATGTGATTATTGCTCGCGGGCAATCATCGAAATTGAACCCGGATTCAAACCACTTGATATGCTTCTATTTGAAGTTTCCAGACAGCGAGGCCCATTTGAACCGGATATGATCTCTCTTTGGGCCAACGCGGACCTGAGCTGCTATCCGCAATTGCTCGAACTGGTGAGCAAGATCAGCGGCGGCAGAGTCCCCGTCTTTTTGGACTACACCAGCGGAAAGGGCTTTAAAAACGGCAATGAAGCGGAGGCTCTCGTCAAGGCCGGCGTTCGAAAGCTCAGCTTCTCGGTATTCTCCACGAACCCTGCTTTGCGCAGAAAATACGTAGGAGACAGGCACCCGGAAGCAGTTTTATCAAACCTCAGGACTTTTTGCGAAAACTGCGATGTCTATGCCATGATAGTCCTAATTCCCGGAGTTAATGATGGCGAAGAGCTGGAAAAGACATGCCGGGATCTCGAAGAGATGGGCGCCAAAGGGCTGATGCTGATGATCTTTGCCAATTCCGAGCAGCAGGGACTGATCTTTGGAAATGGTCCCGTCATCCCGGGCGTCGTTCCTCATTCTGCTGATGAATTGAAAAATCTGTCTACCGATATCAACAAAAGATATAAGATGAGAGTAATCGGCACGCCTTTTTGGGACCCGGAGACCGGCGCTCCTTTCGCCCTAGCCCACCACAAGTCGGAGCTGAAGCGGCTCCCCGCCGTCGAGAAAAGCGCCACCCTCGTCACAAGTTCCCTGGCCTATCCCCTCCTCTCTTCGATCATCCAGGAACTGAGCGATAAGGTCAATGTCCTGCCGGTGAAAAAGGATATTGGAAGCCTTATTACGCAGAAGGATTTTTGGGAGATGGACATCACCGGCATGAAGGATAGAGTGATTATCCCGCGCCTGGCTCTCGCTCACGACCGGGAGATCATGAAAGCACTGAGGCGCGACGGGAAACGGCGATTGGTGTTCCGCGGACCGGAGAGCCTCACGGTGGAATCGGAATTAAGCATCTATATGACGCGCCGGCAGGTTCTGGATTATGAGATCGCGGCCTTCACCGGCCTCATTGAACAGATCAACGATGTGGGCGTTTGAGGCTACAACCAACCGGATTGACAGCCTGGAAGACTGATAGCTCGAATGACGCCTCTGCCTTCTTTTTATTGGATTACTCTATTTGGCAGTTGTTTCTATTCGCAGAGTTATTCCTATTTGCAGATTGGAATTCTCAAATCTCAAGAATCTTCAAGTCTTCCTTCAACCGAAGTCAAGACCTCTTGCAGCTCCTCGATTTTGATGGGTTTTCGAATGTACTCATCCATACCGGCTTGCAGGCATAGTTCCCTGTCGCCTTCCATGGCATAGGCCGTCATGGCAACGATGAACGGCTGCTTCCCGGACATGCTGCGCACCTTTCGCGTCGTCTCCAGGCCGTCCATCTCCGGCATTTGAATATCCATAAGAATGACGTCGTATGGCTGCGTCTCCAATGCCTGCAAAACCTCAAGGCCGCTGGTTGAGACATTCGCCCTGTATCCCAAAACCTTCAACATGCTCAAAGCTACCTTCTGGTTCACCAGGTTATCCTCGGCCAGGAGGATGCGCAGACTCTTCATCTCAGCTTTGCGGGACAAACGCAGGCGATCCGGATGCTTTTCCGGCCCCTGAGCATTCGGCGATGCCAGAAGATCATGAATAATCCCTCTGAGCTGGAGGGGCTTGACGGGTTTTGTAATCCAGCCGGATACTTGGGGCTCGCGAGGTGCGTTGTAGCCGATGGGAGTGAGCATGATGATAAACATATTATCAAACCCGAGAGCCCGGTTGGCTTGATTTTGCCCGGACTGATCCGGCTCCGATTGATCTCGCCAAGATTGATCTTGCGCAGATTGATTTTGGATTGATTGGTCTTGGATCGATTGATTTCTGATCGACTGATCTCGCCCGGACAAAACATGCACCAGTTGGTCTACTCCCATCCGTTCATGTCCCATCTCCCAGAGGTTTTGAACCGGGCTTTGGCCCTCTTTGTCAGGTAAAAAAACATCCACGACAGCAAAATCATAATGGTTCGCCTTTCGGGCAAGATAAGCCTCTTCATAGCTTGAGGCAGCACTCACCTTCATTCCCCATGAAAGAAGAGATCTTGCGATCATCTCGCGCAAGGCATCATTCCCGGCCACAACCAGGGCAGATCTGCCGCGAAGGAGCACGTCGTCCGGCATGAAATGCTTCTCTTCCAAGGCCCGGGCTTGAATCGTAAAATGAAATGTGCTGCCGATTCCTGATTCGCTCTTTGCCCAGATCCTTCCGCCCATCATCTCCACCAGCCGCTTGCTGATGGCCAGACCAAGGCCGGTGCCGCCGTAATTGCGGGTGGTCGATGAATCAACCTGAGAAAATGATTGAAAGAGCTTGTCCATATTCGCGGGAGATATGCCGATTCCGGTATCTCGAACCGCAAAGTGAAGCTCGAATAGCTCGCCGGATTGTCTGTGAGCGGAAACCGACAGGACGATCTCGCCTTCCTCCGTGAACTTTACGGCATTTCCCAAGAGATTCACCAGAATCTGACGGAGACGGTTGACGTCTCCCTCAAGCATTTGCGGCACATCGTCATCCAGGAGATAGACCATCTCCAGCCTCTTTTCCGCAGCCCTGGAAGCCAGCAAATCCAGGGACTCTTCGATGCAGCTATGCAGAGAAAAGGGCAGCTCCTCCAGCAACATCTTCCCGCCGTCGATCTTTGAATAGTCGAGAATATCATTGATGACGGCTAATAGAGCATTCCCGCTGTTTTTAATAGTCTCTAAATAGTCCTGCTGCTCAGGATCAAGATCCGTCTCCATGAGAAGCCCGGTCATGCCGATGACGGCATTCATGGGCGTGCGGATTTCATGGCTCATGTTGGCCAGGAAGTCGGATTTTGCCTTGGTTGCCGATTCAGCAGTCTCCTTTGCTTTCTTCAAGTCGGCTTCCGCCATTTTCCGTTCCGTGGCATCTCTTATGGACTCGATTGCTCCGTAGATATTTCCGTCCGAATCGTATAGTTTTGCCGCGCTTCCCTGAAGATAAACGGCGCGCCCATTCATGTTCGGAATATAAGATTCCCCGGCAAGAGACCCGTCTTCCTGCCGCTTGATAGATTCATAGGCCACCTCAACTTCGGAATCGGATTGCAGGACCAGATTGATGAGGATCGGTCTGCGCACTCCATAAAACGGCAGCGAGTACTCATAATTGCCCTTTCCCAAAATATCCTGAGCCTTGATCCCGGTCATCTTCTCGATGGCCCGATTCCAGGCAATCACTGACCCATCTTTATTGATAACGAATGTAGCGTCGGGCAGGAAATTAATGATATCCGTCAGCCGTCTCTCCGTATCCTGCATGGCCGCCTCGGCCTGGGTCCTCTCGAGGATTTCGCTGTGCAGCTCTCTGTTGGCCTTTTCGAGCTGCGACGTGCGCTCAGCCACGCGGGCCTCCAGCACTTCATTCAGGCGCGTGATCTCTTTTTCCGCATCTTTGCGCTCCGAGATCTCCTGCTGCGCTTCGCCGATGAGAGACGCATTCTCATTCAAAGCCAGGATCTGGCGCACAACGACCAGCCCGATTATGCCGCCTACGGCCCAGGAGAGAGTGGAAAACGACAGGCCGATGGGATGATCATGGCTCCAAACCAGCAGCATAAAAGAGGCAGCCGCTCCAAAATAGGGAAGATATAGCGGCCAGGTCAGTTGCCCATAGCGAGAATTGTCATCCGATGTCCCGCACGCGGCTTTGCGGACCTCATCGGCCTGGGCAATTCCGGCAAGGCCCATTAGAATGTATGCGATAGGCCAGCCGAGATCCAGGAGCCCTCCGGCAACATATGTCCCATCCAGGCTCTGCCGCATAAAAAACGCATCAGTGACTATCATCGTCGAGGCACCGGCTGCCAGCAGGATAAGCGAATGCTGGCCGGGCATGTAGATTCTCTTAAAAAGAAGCTCCAAGACCGCAAAGAGCACAATCAGGTCCATGACCGGATAGGCCACGGACAAAGTCGTTGTGAGGACATCGGAACCTGCAGACTGCTCAATGGTAGGTGCAATGATCAGGCTCCAGAAGATGAGGACGGAGGCAATCAATACGATTCCCGTATCAAGCATCATCTTCAGCCTTTCGTTTACGGTATATTTCCGCCCCGGCAAGAGCAGAATTCCCATGAGAAATAAAGGATAACTGAGGAGAGCCGGAATGTCCGAAGGGGACGGGAAGGGGCTCTCGTGCAGTGCCAGCTCCATATAGGCCCAGATAAAGTCTCCCAGCGTATAGCTCAATTTGGCCGCAGCCATCATTAACCAGGCGTAATAGATCCGTTTGTCGTATTTCTTTGAAGAGACGGCTCCATAAAAGAGCGCAACAGTCACAAGGCCGTCGATTACAAAGGAGCCGATATCGGTAAATGCTGTATTGGCATCTTGATTGTCACTCAAGGCAAACATGACCAGGGCGAAGATGAGGAGGATCAATGCTCCCAGGGTCGCAGCAAGGCGGAAAGATATGAGCGGCTTGCTTGCCGGAAGCTGATGTATCGCATCGCACGATGTTGAAAATGAGTGTCCCGACTCATTCTTTGAGATCTCATCTGGAAACGATGACGGCATCAATCATCCTCATCCATAACAACCCTCATCTGCGCTAAGCGATGCTAACCGATTGACTGCTTTCCTGGAGAATCCGGGAATATCCGGCAAGCCGTGTGTATATCGAAATTAAGGTTCGCTCCCTAGCAATTTTATATTTTTCGCAAATTAGAGATCTGCCAATGACAGCAATATAGAGGCAAGATCAATTATTGGCGAGCATATCCGATAATTTGGCATATTATCTTCAGTATATTATTAGCACTCATATCTGCTCAATTGATAGATCCCAATGTCAGTTCCTAATATAACTAATTATGCATCAGGGGCCGACCGTGTTTGAAAAATTGAGCGCAGCATAGAGATTCGTTTGGATATTATGCATCAATACAGTTTAAATAAATAAAAACTAGTAAGAGATCACCGCATGATCTTCTCCGCCACCCGCATCAGCAACACTGCGATATCCTCCGTGCAGTATATCTCAGCAAGCCCTCTGTCAAAGAGCATCGTGGCGTCGCAAGGCAGATCATCATCACTCACCCAAAAGATCACTCGGACAGGGATGTCCGGAAATGCTGCCACATCCAGCGTTAAACTTCCATCCGGCATGGACTTCGCTGCCCACCGGGTCTCCGGGCTCTCCACAGTCCCGGGAAGACCCAGCGAATTATGCGGAGTATTTTGCTTAATGCTTTGTGGAGTATTTTGCCGAGTCCTTTGAGGTGTATTTTGCTGAAGATAAGCTGCAAGCGGCTCTATGGTGCTCCTGGAAAGCGCCGGCCAGAAGACGTTGCCGCCTTTCAGTTCTTTGAAGGAGATCCATTCGCCGCGAGGATGAAAACCGCACTTAAGGATGCCGATTAAGTAGTGAAGGACAAGGACAGATGAAACCTCATCCGCAGAGTTGCCGGAAGGCTCCGAGAGGATTGATTTTTCGCTGAGTCTGACGAGATGGCGATCCGACAGAAAAACTACATGGTATTCCGATTCCGTTGCCAGCGCGGCAAGTTCGTCCCAGGCCATTTTTAGCGAGATTTCGTAGCTCATTTCCCTATCCTCCAGCTAATTTATCATATATATTTTTTTTAATTTGTCTTAAAAATTTTTAAATTTTATTAATATATTTTAAATAGTTTTTTACAGTATTTAATTCTGCTTGCCTCACCACCCCCCACCAACCGGAGCTAGAGAAAGATCCAGTACACGAGCACGTTCAGGATAGTCAGAGGCACGCCTACTCTGGCAAACTCCAGAAATGTCAGCGTCTCATGGCTCTTCTCTGCATTCTGAATGATGATCACATTGCTCGCCGCTCCAAGGATGAACAGATTTCCGGCAATGGTGCTCCCGGCGGCCAGGGCCATCAGCGACTCTGCTGTGGGATGGATCAGTAGCGGCTGGCAGAGGGCCACAAAAGGAACATTGGATATGAGCTGACTTAAGAGAACGCTCAGAGCCAGGATGGCGGAGATCGAATCCGGATTTGCCTGAGACTGGGCCATAAATTCCTGAAAAAATCCGGATCTCCAGACGCTGTCCATCAGAATGAACATACTGGCGAAGAAGATCAGCGTGCACCAGTCGATCTTTCTCGCGATTTCCCGTCTCCTTGAACTGAACAGCAGGATGGGCAGAGCCGATGCCAGGGCGATGTAGGTCAGCCGGAACTCTTCACCCATGCCGATCTGAACCGATGCGATCTTGGCAAATATGAGCAGTATGAGCAGAATAAAAGCCGCCCTGGAGAGAGATGCCAGCTTCGGGTCCTCGATCTCCTCCCGGCGAATTTGCAAAGTCTTATTTTGGAACTGATCTCTATAAAAGAGCCTGAGAAGCAGATAGGCCAGCAGCATATTCACAAGCGTCGGCAAGAGCAGGTACTGCAAAAAAATCAGGAACGGATTGGCCAGGCCGCCGTTGACGGCTATGAGAAGATTTTGCGGATTCCCGATGGGGCTCATGGCGCTTCCTGTGGTCACTGCATAGGCCAGGGCCAGCAGCAAGAGCTTTGGCGAGATATCTTGCGTCCGGGCGAAGTAAAGCATCAGAGGCGTGCCGATGATGGCCAGGGTATCATTCATGAGCAGAGCCGACAGGAGGCCCATCCCGAAAATGACAAGCAGCAGGAGCTGATCCAGGTTTCCGGCTCTGCGAAATATTCGATAGGACAGATGCAGCAGGTAGCCGCTCTCCTGCATGGCCTCGCCGATGATGAACATTCCCGCCAGGAAGATCATCACGTCAAGATTGATGGACAGGGCCGCATTCGAGGGTGAGATCTGGCCGGTGAAAAGGACGGCCAGGGCACCGAGGAGCATGATCTGCCAGATCTGAAGCTTCAGGTCGCCTATCTGGCGCAAAGCGATCAGGAGCAGAACCAGAGCCAATACGATTATGGATATGCTTCCCGCTGCCATCAGGCCGCCATCATTTTTTTGATTTTATTTATGACCGAATTTGCCATTCCATCTGCCATTAAATTGACATCACTTTTTAGCCCTTGCGGTTGCAGTCACATTTGCAGTCGGCAGAACTGATGCCTTGTCACGGTCATTGCCAGTAGCAGCCGCCATCTCTTTTATCGTCGCGCGCATCCAATACTTGGCCTGCCTCTGCAGTCACATTCATCCGGTATTTGCCCTGCCTCTGCGGTAACATTCATCCGATAATTGCCAATTCGTTGCACTCACATTCCGGTCGCACCTGCCACAGCATTTGCCTCATCTTGTTTTGCGATCCCTGCGGCATCGTTTCGTCTCTCAAACTCATCGCGGTGCAATATGTCGGAGCAATATTAACCTTATGTCCAATCCCAGCTTAAAGAAGCAACCACCAAAAGGTTTTTAGATCCAAATATTAATACATATTTCATTTAAGGAGAATGTCCGGATGAATGATTTGAGAAGAAACAGCGAGATTATATCGCCAAAATCTGCGGCAATCCTCGCTGCTTTGATTCTTCTCGGGCGATTGCTACTTTTAGTCCTTTTTAGAACTGAAAACCACTTTTTATTGATAGATGATTCGATTTTTATTATTACAAGCGCCCTGGCCGCGCTCTCACTTCTTTATGCAGCCGGCATGTCGGAAGGACGCACCAAGAGAGCCTGGACATTCCTGGCCGTCGCTCAGGCAGCTTACACATTGGGAGAACTCATTTGGGGGATGATCGAGGTCGGGCAGCATGAGAATCCATTCCCGTCCATAGGAGACGCCGGATTTCTCATCTTCTATCCCATATTCCTGATCGGCGTCGGCGTTTTTCTCTTCCCGGACGGACCGCTTTCAGGTCGGGAGAAGATCAAGATATTCATAGATGCCGCCATCATAGCATTCTCCGCGGTTTTCGTATTTTGGATCTTTCTCTTCTCGCCCCTTATCAATGCCTACGGAGAGTTTTCTTTTGCCCTCGTCTTGGCTATGATATATCCCCTCCTTGACATGATCCTGCTTCTCATACTGCTGCTGCTCCTTTACAGAAAAGTCATGCCCGGACAAAACTGTCCGATGATTGCTGTCGCGCTGGCATTGCTCTCGTCCGTAGTTACCAATGCATTATTTTGCATACAGGTGCAGCAGCATTCATACATTCCGGGAAGCTGGCTTGACACGGGTTGGTTGATAAGCTATCTTTTTTTTGGATTAGCAGGAGTTCTGCAGGCAGGCGCAGGGCGGTCTGAGGGAATTGGAACAGTTCCGAAGGATGAAGCAAATACATACGGCACGTTCTGCTGCGGCAGAGCGGCTTGGACTCATTACCTGCCTTATTTTGGCGTCGGCGTTGCCTCCTTCCTGGTTTACTGGGGCTCAAAGAGCCTCTCATCCATCAACGATTTTGCAATTTTAGCGTCTCTCGTCATAATAATAGCGCTGATGCTGCTGCGCCAGAAGATCGCTCTGGATGACAGTGAAGAGCTTCTTGAGCGAACGCTGTCCGAGATTGAAGAGCGCAAAAAGATAGAAGAGCAGCTGCAAAAGGCCAAAGAGATCGCTGAAGCGGCAACACGGGCCAAGTCCGAGTTCCTGGCCAACATGAGCCATGAAATCCGCACGCCCATGAATGCAGTGATCGGCACCGCATCCCTTCTTCTGGAAGAAGACCTCCCAGCGCGCCATCAGGAATGCGTCAAGACCATTCACGACAGCGGAGAACTGCTTTTGGTCATCATCAACGATATCCTGGACCTATCCAAGATCGAGAGTGGAAAGATGCAACTTGAGGAGCAGCCGTTCAAGCTTAAGGCATCAATCCAAGAATCGATAGAGCTGATCCGAGGAAAAGCCGACGAAAAGGGCCTTTATATCGACTGCGCGCTGCATGACCTGCCTGAAGTAATAATCGGCGATCAGATAAGGCTCAGGCAAATTCTGATCAACCTGCTCAATAATGCCGTCAAATTTACGGAAAAAGGCGGGCTGTCCTTATCGGTTACGAGCAAAAGACTGGAGAGCGGCAATAAAGACAGTTCGTTGAAAGATGCCGGAACGCAAAATGACGGCAAAAAGAACGGCAAAGAGAAGAATGAAGATCAACAAAACGACGGCATTTATGAGATTCATTTTTCCGTCAGGGACACAGGAATCGGCATTGCTGCGGATAAGATGGACCGCCTCTTCCAATCCTTTTCCCAAGGAGACCCCGCCACCACTCGCAAGTATGGCGGAACCGGGCTTGGTCTGGCCATCAGCAAGCGGCTGGTGGAGCTGATGGGCGGAAAGATCTGGGTCGATAGTGAACTTGGCATAGGTTCGACGTTCCACTTCACCATTCGCACAAACGGATGCGATTCCACGTCATTGTCCGGCATCGAACAAGCGCAGCTTTCTGCTTCTCCTAACGCGGATTTGCCGGTGAGGGAGACGGGACAAGAGCGCACTTTTGGCGACCATGCCGGCGATGCCCGGGAAGGCGATCTGCACATACTTTTGGCGGAAGACAACCAGGTCAACCAAAAAGTAACCTTGCAGATGCTTTCCAAGCTCGGATTCAAGGCAGATGTCGCCGCCAACGGTCTGGAGGTCCTGCAGATGATGGAGGACCGGCCTTATGATATAATCCTCATGGACCTGCAAATGCCGCTGATGGACGGAATGGAGGCGGCGAGGGCTATTAGAAAGAGATGGCCTGGGACGTTCCAGCCCTGGATCATCGCCTTCACGGCCTGCGCGATGGAAGGCGACGAGAAGAAGTGCCTGGATGCAGGGATGAACGACTACATGAGCAAGCCGATCCAAATAGAGGTTTTGAGACGCAAGCTTGCGAACTATAGATCATCCTAAAATCATAATAGATATTCCTGACCGACATCCTTATAGCCGGATATATTGTCACATGCTACCACACATCATGGCTTTCGCAGAGGGCGATAGCAGTGGCGTGACGCGAATGGCTGCGAAGGGGCAGCATCTGGCTGGTGTTAGTGTGCTTGGCATTGATGATCCTTGGATCTGGGGCGTTTACCTTCTATGCATTTTCAGTGCGCTATTGTGCATAATCTATGGCGCATTCAACTGGAATCGAGGCGGAGAGCAGGAAGTTGCAGATATCAAAGAAGAAGCCGCCTGGGAAGCGAAGGAAGAAGAGATGCAAGAGAAGGAATTGGGGCTGTGAGCTATGAATCTGCTTCTTCTTAATGTTATTATCCTGGTCTATCTACTCGCTACACTCTATCTCGGTTACAGAGGATGGAAATCCACCAAGGACTCCGAGGGCTATCTGGTGGCAGGCAGAGAAACCCACCCCTATATCATGGCCATGAGCTACGGAGCTACCTTCATCAGCACCTCGGCCATCGTCGGATTCGGCGGAACCGCAGGTCTCTTCGGCATGGGGCTCTTATGGCTGACGGTGCTCAACATCTTTGTGGGAATATTCATTGCATTCGTCGTTTTCGGCAAAAGAACGCGAAAGATCGGGCACAACCTCAATGCCATGACCTTCCCTGAACTCTTGGGCAAGAGGTTTGACAGCAAGTTCATTCAATATTTCAGCGGCCTTGTTATCTTCTTCGGCATGCCGCTCTACGCTTCGGTCGTTCTCATCGGTGCGGCGCGGTTCATGGAGACCACGCTCGCCATTGACTTCGATGTCGCGCTGCTCATCTACTCAGTCATCATCGCAGGCTATGTGATCTGGGGCGGTTTGAGAGGAGTCATGTACACCGATGCCATGCAAGGAACTATCATGTTTGTCGGTATGGCTTTTCTCTTGGTGGTAACCTATGCTCATTTGGGCGGAATTACCATGGCTCATCAGGCACTCACGGACATGGCCCATCTGGTTCCGGCAAAGCTCGCTGCCCAGGGGCATACCGGCTGGACATCCATGCCTACCTTCGGCAGCACCTGGTGGTGGACGCTCATTTCGACCGTCGTCATGGGCGTGGGAATCGGAGTGCTGGCCATGCCCCAGCTTGTAGTGCGGTTCATGACGGTCAAGTCCAACAAGGAGCTGAACCGGGGGGTTCTGATCGGAGGCATCTTCATCCTCATGATGACGGGAGTGGCCTTCGCAGTAGGTGCGCTCTCCAACGTCTTCTTCTACCAAACGCAAGGCAATATATCCATAAATATCGCCAAGGGCAACGCCGACAGCATAATTCCGATCTACATCAATGCCGCAACGCCGGAGTGGTTTGTCTACCTCTTTATGCTCACGCTTCTCGCCGCGGCTATGTCGACCTCCAGCTCACAATTCCATTCCCAGGGAAGCGCTATCGGCAGAGATATTTATGAGACATTCACCCGCAAAAAAGGTGGTGAATCGATACTTGTAACAAGGATTGGAATTCTCGTCGCTGTGGTGATCGCTGTCGCACTCGGATACATACTCCCTGAAAACATCATCGCTCGCGGCACGGCCATATTCTTCGGATTGTGCGCCGCAGCTTTTCTGCCGATGTATGCCTGCGCCCTCTACTGGCGAGGTGCAACCAGGATGGGAGCCATTGCCGGCCTTATAACCGGAACGCTTCTAACCGTCCTATGGTATCTGTTCATCCACAAAGCAGAGGCAGTTCCTTTGGGAATATGCAAGATGCTCTTGGGAAGAGAGATCCTCATCACTCAGATGCCCTGGCCGGTTGTCGATCCCATAGTAGTTGCTCTTCCGATATCATTTTTGGTTACAGTCGTGGTGAGCATGATGACAAAGAAGATGAATGAGAAAACGCTTGCGGAGTGCTTCAAAGGAATAAAATAAGATATTTTCTTAGCATTTCCTTTTTCCAGAATTTTTTCGTTTAACCAGTGTCTCCAATTTTCTCTTCAGCTTGCTGCCAATCCTACCCCATCTGGCTGCTTTCCGCCTTTTCGTTCTCCTGGCCCCCAAGCTGCAAGCCCATGCGTGCATGTGCACCCGCTCGCCCACATGCGGGAGCCCGTCCGCACGAGTGAAGGCACGCGCTCTCTTTCGAGGCTGCGGCAAACCTTTGGGGCGAAGAGGTCTATTTTGATGTCCTGCTGGAGCTGGCTGATGAGAATTTGTCGCCGAAAGCCGAGGCGGGCGACATCTGCTACTGGTCTCCCGGTCCTGCATTCTATCATCTTCTTCGGCAAGATGCAGCCGTATTCGGCGGTGAACCACATCGGCAAAGTTGTGGAAGGGCTGGATCTGTTTCAAAACACAGTTGAAGGAGATCGAATTGTGCTGAGAAGACACTGACCGGGCCGCTTTTGGCTCGCGAACCTGGGGGGCGGCTCGTTCTCGCCCGCGCGGGCGGCGAGAGAGCGGCAGCGCCATGAGCGGGATTGGTTTTTTGGGGTGGATTGAATCGGGAATTGACAATAATCGATGCAGCTTCATGCCCCAAAAAAGGAGATGTATTTGAATAATCGTTGAATTCAATTATCTAAATCCAATTCTCCCAATTTAGCTATCCAAATCCAATTATCCAAATTCAGTTATCCAATAATTCTAAACGCACCGGCCGAATCCTGCTCATCCAGCAGGTTGTAGACGCTGTTGGAATTGTCGTCAAATCCGCCCCATACCGTGAATTTTCCCTGGCAATTTCCATAAGCGGCATTGTCCGGGATCAGCCATGTCATAGTGATCATGCCGTTGGTCTCTTCGCCGGGATTCAGATACACGGATTGGAGGTCTGCATCATACCATTCTCCTCTGCTGTCCATGACCGAGTATTGAACCCAGAAGAGATGACCCACGTCGCCGGTGTTTTTTACATCCAGGTTAGCTCCACCCTGGTTGCTTCCCCTATACCAGTCGCCGTTGGGAAAATAAAAATCCGTTATCTGTGCACTGACCGTCTCTGCATACGCGGTTTGCAGCGAAACCAATGATAATAATATCAGGCCGCATAATAATTTGTATTTCATCTAATCAACTCCTGAGCTGATCTTCGATAAATTATTGTAATTGTTACTATTAATTGTTTTCTAAATCGTCTCTGTCCCTTGTAGAGTCCTTAACCGATGACCATTGCGGAAAAATCTATATCTTCAGAGCATCTTATTAAAGAAAATAAGAGAATTTGGCATAAGAGGATTTAGCGAGATGAAAGACAAGAAGCTCCTGGAAGATTTTCGCAAGACCTACCCCGAGAAGTTCGCACGGCAAGAGGAAGTCTTTTCACACATCCATGCCGGCGATCGCATCTTTATCGGCACAGGCTGCGGCGAGCCGCAGTATCTGGTCCAGTCGCTGGTGGATTACGTCAAAAACCATCCCAAGGCATTCTTCGATGCCGAGCTGATCCACGTCTGGACGCTGGGCGTCGCGCCCTACACCGACGAAAAGTTTCAGGAGAACTTCAGACTGGATTCCTTCTTCGTGGGAGACAGCACCAGAAACTCCGTGAACCGGGGGGCAGCCGACTACACGCCCATCTTTCTCTCCCGGGTCCCCGATCTATTCCGCAGCAAGCTTCTGCCGGTGGACGTGGCCCTCATCCAGACATCTCTGCCCGACAAGCACGGCTACCTGAGCCTGGGAATCAGCGTCGATGTCGTCAAATCAGCAGTGGAACAGGCGGACCTCGTGGTGGCCCAGGTGAACGAGAACATGCCCCGCACGCACGGAGACGGATTCATAGACATAAAGGACATCGACTTCATCATTCCCCATGACGAGCCGCTGCTGGAGTATTCCGTCAAGGCTCCCAGCAACATTGTGCAGATGATCGGAAGATATGTGGCCCGCATCATCGAGGACGGCTCTACCATCCAGGTGGGCTACGGACTGATCCCGGATGCCGTGGTCCCCAACCTCAGGGAAAAGAGAAACCTGGGAGTGCATACCGAGCTCTTGAGCGACGGCATTGTCAAACTGATGAAGAAGGGCGTTGTCAACAACACCAGGAAGAGCCACAATCCCGGCAAGACCATCGCCTCCTTTTGCATGGGCAGCCGCGAGACCTACGATTTCCTTGATGAGAATCCCGCGATTGAGTTCAAGAGGATCGACTACACCAACAATCCGCTCGTCATCGCCAGGAACCACCTCATGACCGCCATCAACAGCGCTATGGAGATCGACCTGACCGGACAGGCCACGGCTGAGTCCATCGGCGGAACATTCTACAGCGGCATCGGCGGCCAGGCGGATTTCATGCGGGGGGCCGTGCTCGCACCGGGCGGAAAGACCATCCTGGCCCTGCCCTCCACTGCCCTGAACGACAGCGTCTCACGCATCGTGCCCGTTCTGCAGGATGGGGCGGGCGTCACCATCACCCGCGGCGATGTGCAGTATGTTGTCACGGAATACGGCATCGCCTTCCTGCACGGCAAAAATATCCGGGAGAGGGCAATGGACCTGATCGCCATCGCCCACCCAAAATTCCGGCCCTGGCTGATCGAGGCCGCCCGCAAGAGAACTCTGATTTACACGGACCAGGTCTTCATCCCCGGCGAGAAGGGAATGTATCCGGAGGAGCTGGAGACCTACAGGACCACCAGGAAAGGAATCAATATCCTCCTGCGCCCTGTCAAGATCACGGATGAGCCCATGCTCAAAGACTTCTTTTACGCTCTGTCCGAGGATAGCATGTACAAGCGCTTCTTCTCTGCCAGAAAGGACATGCCGCACCAGAGGCTGCAGGATTTCGTGGCCGTGGATTGGACGCGAAAGATGGAGATTCTGGCCGTGCTTCCCGGAAAGGAGAAGGAGACCATCGTCGGCCTCGGGCAGTATGAACTGAATCCGGAAATGCACATGGCGGAAGCGGCGCTGGTGGTAAGGGACACATGCCAGGGGCAGGGCGTGGGCACTGAGCTGCTCGCCTATCTCATTCTCCTGGCTCGCAGGCAGGGCCTGCTCGGCTTCACAGCCGAAGTTTTGGCTGAGAACAAATCCATGATTCGACTCTTCGAGGCGATGGGATTTGAAACGGAAAAGCGGCATGAAGAAGGCGTTTATGAGATGCGCATGTGGTTTCGGCGCGGCAGCGGGGAGGATGGACTGGCATGAGGCGGCTCATAGTAATTAGGATCGTTCACGCGCCCTCGGACATGGGCTCGGCCAGCACGGGTCTTGAGAAGAGCGGCATCTCGGCTTTGGGAAAACAGGCCTGGGAAGAGAACCAAAAGAAGATCGAGCGGTTCTGGCAGGAGCTGGAGGCCGAAGTGGAGGGCCTGGACCTGGACATGAAAACGCTGCACATCTACCAGGACGGCCTCCCCTGCGCCGGAGAGCTGGGAGAGCGGATCGTTCGAGAGACCGCAGCCAGAGGCAGCCGCAACTACCAGATTGTGCAAAAGCTCATGGACAGGGGAGCAAGAATTGAGGCCACGGAGAGCGTGCAGCTCCTGCGCCAGGAGTACGGATTCATCAAGGCATTTCTGGATGCCAAGACGCCGGAGACGCGAGCCGCGGCGGAATTGGAATACAGCCGGGTTAAGGACAGGCTGCTGGAGGAGCGAGACGCGTTCATAGCCGCATCCATCGACGCCACGCTGAAGGACGGCGAGACCGGGCTGCTCTTCATTGGAGCCGCCCATAATGTCCAGCCCAAGATCCCAAAAGATATCGAGGTAAAATGCTTGGATTGAAATCCAATCGTGGATTGTCTGTGTATCCAAACCCATCTGAAGAACCCATCTGAAGGACACCAAGATTACCGGATCAAAAAATCACTGGACAAATATAAAAAAAGCCTCCTTCCTCAACCAGAATCCTCATTCATCATTCCGATCAAAGTGTCAATGGGAATGGCAGGCGGCCCTTTTGCGCGCTTTGCTCCTTGAACCCGCTTGCGGAAGAGAAGTCTCCCGAACGATCTCTTCCACGTCTCCTGCCGGGCATTCAACGTTCTCTGTGATTCTTCCTTCGTTCATCACAACCAGGTGGATGGGAATGTCGGGAAGCCCGTCGAAAGCATGAGAGACCATGACAATCGGCGTTCCGCTCTTTACCAGGTTTTGGAGAACGCCCTGCAAAAATTCTCTGGCGGAGAAATCGAGGTTACTGAAGGGCTCGTCCAGCAAGAGCAATTCCGGTTCCTTGGCAAGATTATGTGCGATCATCACTTTTTGCTGCTGGCCGCCGCTCAGGGTTCCGATGGTCTTTTGGGCCAGTTCCTCGATTCCCACCAGACGAATGGCCCTGCTCGTGGCCGCGTAGTCCTCTTCCTTCGGCCTCTTCAGAAGCCCCAAGCGGCCAATGCGCCCCATCATCACCACCTGCTCCGTGGTGAAGGGCGTGAAGGGATCGAAGTAGAAATTCTGCAGGACATAGCCCACCTTCTTTCGCACCTCGTGGCCTCTCCTGCCCACATCATAGCCGCACACGGTCGCTCTGCCGTGGGTGATCTTGACGAGACCGTTTATGGATTCAAGTAGCGTCGTCTTTCCGGCGCTATTCGGACCTCCTATGACCACGTACTCGCCCCGATCTATTTGAAGCGTCAGATCCTTGATGATGGGCTTGTCGTCTCCTTCGTAGGCCGTGTAGATGCCCTCAAGCTCGACGATGCTCAATTTTCCCGCATCCTAAAAAGCCCTTAAAAAGCTTCGAAAAGCTCCGAGTCCGCCATGCCGTACATGTCTTCCGCGAGCTTCTCGATGAGCCTCGGATTCTCATGATCGTCCTTTGGAGCTTGCGGGAGGTTTTTTTGCAGCTTGGGGGTCAGCGTCAGTTTCTTCCCTTCTGTACAGAAAACGCATCGCAGCTCTTCAGATAGGACGATCTCAATATTCCTCTTGCCCAGGGTGCAGCCGCTTCCGATCTGTATGCCGTCGGCCATGCACGACTCCGGCGGATTTCCGGAGCAGTAAACCACCGCACTCATCTGAAAGGGATCGGCGCAGAAATTCTTTTTAGCATATTTTCCCATTCGATAGCCGAGAACGATAAATGGGCCGAGGTGGCCGTGGAAAGCCGCCAGGTCTTCGATCGAGTAGTTCTTTTCGATGCCTGTGAATTTGCATCCGTCAGACTCCTTCATTGTATATTGTGCCCTCCTGACGATTGATTCTGCGATATAAGACTATGTCATATTACATATCAACCTGTTGCATGTAGAAATTGATATAATTATTGTAATGTATGTTATCAATTGTAATTGAGTTATCACGAATGCTGAATTTTCAAAAAATTCAAAATTCAAAATTCAAAATTCAAAATTCAAAATTCAAAATTCAAAATTCAAAATTCAAAATTCAAAATTCAAAATTCAAAATTCAAAATTCAAAATTCAAAATTCAAAATTCAAAATTCAAAA
>Ga0074199_1000783_pt1 | contig 39907 bp, 32 predicted proteins | sample EPASupsiteSAE347_FD_64528 | JGI IMG/M metagenome (GOLD analysis project Ga0074199, IMG submission 64528) | Bioremediated contaminated groundwater from EPA Superfund site, New Mexico - Sample SAE3-47 | ecosystem: Environmental > Aquatic > Deep subsurface > Groundwater > Contaminated ... | reverse complement strand
GTCACGGATAATAATTCAAAGATTGATATTATTAAACTTTACCCCATACCCACTCAAGATAGCGAGGAACCACTTTTTTTGACGTAATATCGATTTTTAGTACAATTCTATTTAATTAACAATTTTATTTAATTAACAATTTTATTAAATTGATAATTTTATTTTGATTTAATCACCATCATCCGCAGCATCAAACCAGCCTTTGCAGTTGATCATCACCCCGTTTCTCCTTGCGGCTGTTTTGCAGGGCTGCCTGAAGCTGCTCGATTCGCACCGGCTTTGAGACGTAATCGTCCATTCCGGCATTCAGGCACTCTTCCTTATCTCCTTTCATGGCGTGCGCAGTCATGGCGATGATGTAGGGCTGGGAAATTCCGGGCATGCCGCGTATCTTTCTGGTGGCCTCCAGGCCGTCCATCTCCGGCATCTGTACATCCATCAGCACTACGTCGTAATGCTCAGTCTCCATCGCCCGGCAAACCTCAAGACCGTTAGCGGCCACATCCGCCCGGCATCCCAGGCGCTCCAGCATACGCAGCGCCACCATCTGGTTCACGGCATTGTCCTCGGCCAGTAGAATGGAGAGATTCATCTCATCTTTGCTGCTTGCCGGTGCCGCCTGCAACGAGGACGTCCCCCGACTCCTGCTCTTTTGCAGGGCTCGATGGACTGCCTGGGCCAGACTTGACGGCCTGACCGGTCGGGAGACTGCGGATGAGAATGCAGCGGCATCTCCTCCGATGGTGCCCAGAGCGATCACGAGAGTTGATTTCGAGCGGGCCGCCTGCATCATAAAATCCCAATGGTCCGTTTGCAGGTCCAGGAGGACCAGATCAAAGGAATCCTTGGAGAGACATTCCCCGGCCAGCGCAGCGGATGAAACGGCCTTCGGCTGCATGGACCAGGAGTGCAGGATCACATAGAGCAGTTCGCGCAAAGGCTCGTCTTCCGTCACCACCAGGACCGTTTTTCCGGCAAATCCCTCCGTCGACGGCTGCGCTGCGGCCTCAGCCAGAATCGAGAAATGGAAGGTGGACCCTTGCCCAAGTTTGCTCTCCGCCCGGATGCTCCCGCCCATGAGGCTCACCAGGTGCTTGGAGATGGCCAGCCCAAGGCCGGTGCCGCCATATTTTCGAGTCATCGAGGCATCCACCTGGCTGAAGGACTGGAAGAGGCGGTCCATGCGATCCCCGGATATGCCGATTCCGGTATCCTGCACCGAGAAACAAATCTCATGACCGGACGGGGCAGGCCGCGAGGAGACAGTGATATGAACCGAGCCGCGTTCGGTAAATTTTACGGCATTGCTGAGCAGGTTGACCAGAACCTGGCGAAGGCGAGTCGAATCGCCCACGATCATGGACGGCACGGTTGGCGGAATGGTGTAGGATATCGAGAGCCCTTTCTTGACTGCCGCGTCCTCCACGAGATCAATGGACGCTTCCAGACAATCGATGAGGTCAAAGGGCTGGCTCTCCAGCTCCAGCATTCCGCCTTCGATCTTGGAGAAGTCCAGGATATCGCTGATGATGGAGAGCAATGCATCACCGCTGCTGCGAATGATCTCGATGTAGCCCCGCTGCTGCTCATCGATCTTCGTATTGAGAAGAAGGCCGGTAAGCCCGATGACGGCATTCATGGGCGTGCGGATCTCATGGCTCATATTGGCCAGGAATTCGGACTTGGCTTTCGTTGCCGATTCGGCCCGTTCCTTGGCGAGAAGCAGGTCATGCTCCGCCCGCTTTCTCTCTGTGAGATCAACGCTCACGCCCACAAATCCGATATGTTTTCCCTTGAGGTCCTTTAGAATGCTGAAGGTATAAAAGGCCGGGAACATGCTCCCGTCCTTTCGCCGAACCTGCAGCTCGCATTCCAGGTAGCTCGAACACTCGATGGCGGCCATGATTTCGCGGATTCGCCAGTGCCGGTCAATGGGCACAATCGTCTCGGCGATGCTCTTTCCGAGGATTTCCCCGGCAGTGTACTGATAGAGATTTTCAGCAAAACGATTCCAGTAAATGATATTGCCCCGAAGGTCCGTCGCGATCACGGAATTGCGGACCTGATCGAGGAGAGACGCCTGGAACCGGACCTGTTCCTGGGCCTGATTTCGCTCGGTTATGTCCTGTCCCTGGGCAATGGTGGCAACGACATGCCGTCCCTCTTCATCGTAGATAGTGGCCGAGTTCCAGAGCACCGTTCGAATGGAGCCGTCCCGTCTCAGGATGGGGATCTCGACCGCATCCCACCTCTCTCCGGACAGAGTCTTGTGGATGTAGGAGAGAGACGCGCTCCGGCTCGCATCGGGAAAGAGCATATCGAGCGGCTTTCCCAGCACATCCCGGGCATTATGGTCGGTCAGCCTCTCGAAGGCATGGTTGAATCGGGTGATTTTAAAGGACGGGTCCCAGACAATTATGGGTGCGTTGGCATGGGCGATGAGATTTTCCAGGTAGTCTCTGGTCTCTCGCAGATCCTGCGCCGCCTCTTTCAGCCTCCGGCTGGATAATTTATTCTCGGTGATATCGTTGCCGATACATAGAATCTCGACGACCTCGCCCCGTTCATTTAAAACCGGTCGGTTGGTCCAGGCAATCCATACCCTTTCTCCGTTGCGGCGCATATTCTCATTGACATTGGAGGCATAGCTCTCCGGATGGAGGGCAAGGTCCCTCACAAGTTCGCGAAGAATGCGCCCCTCCGAATCAACCGAGGGAACGATGGTGTCCAGCACGTTTTTGCCCAGGATCTCCGCTTCCGAATAGCCGAAGAAGTCTTGCGCAAATTTGTTGAAAAAGCTGATGCGTCCGAGGGTATCCGTTCTCATGATGATGCTGTTGGCGCTTTCCACCAGCTCGCGGTATTTCTCCTCGCTCTCCCGCAGCGCCTTCTCGGCTTCATGGCGGTCCATGATTCCGCCGATGGCGCTGGCTATGGTCATCAAGATCGAGACCTCGTTCCAGGTCCAGATCCTCTCGCGTTTCTGGTCATCAAAGCTTATGAAGCCCCAGAACCGATCCAGAGCAAAGATGGGAACGACGAGGAACGAGAGCACATTCAATTTCTCGAAGAACGCCTTTGTCTGAGCGGGCTGGTTCCTAGCAAGACCCTTGAGCGGCATACCGTCCTCCAGACAATCGCCCCAGCGAACCGGATAGTCATAAGATAGAACTGCGGGAAGGATTTGGCTCAGTTTTGAAATACTTGCTCCTTTCACCCACTCAAAGCGCAATTTGCAGCACCGCTCACTCTTTTCGGACATGAAGTTCTTGAAGATGCTGACTCGATCCACATCAGCGGAGCATCCCAGTGCTTCTAATGCCTGATCGAATGCCTGATCCATCTCTTTTGTGATCAGGAGCTGGTTGGCGGCAAGTGCGGCCCCGGCAAGGATGCGGTCCTTCTTGCTTCGATCACTGCCGGATTCGCAGCAGGATTTATCGCTGCCTGCACATTGGCATTCTTCGCCGGACGCAGGTTGTGCGGATGGCGCATCTTTCAAGATGATGATGAAGCCGAGAAATTCGCCGTCATCGATTATTCGAATTGCAGAGTATTCCAGTATTCTTCCAATAAAATCGAATTTGCCGCTCGAATCTTTCCTGGACCCGGCTTTCAGTTCATGCAAAATTTCAGAAAAATGCGCACCAAGCATATCGGTGCAATTCATTCCATTTGCATTGCGGCTTGATGACCCAACCAGCCGCTCCAGAGCCGGATTCATGTATGAGATCTTTCCATCCGGATCGCTCATGACGACTGCTTCCGGCATGTGGTCCAATGCGAATTTGTACATGAATTCGAGAGGCAGATTTATCACCTTACCAGAACGGCCCGAACCGGGACGGCATCGAGGCCCATTGCGTTCAGCGGCAGACAGATGAGGCGGTACCTTCCGGGAGAAACGGCTTCAAGGTCTATGCCTTCCAAGATCATGATATCATTTTCCAATAGAGTGCGATGCGCTGGAGCCTGGTCGTCGCCGTATCGATCCACGGAAAGGTAATCGATTCCGACAAGGCCAAAATCCAAGGTTACACAACGAGCGGCGGCCTCTCGCGATAGATAGACAAATTCCTCCGAGAAGACGGAACGGTGCATCAGACGGCGAAGGGAATTGTTCGTCTTGAAGAGAAGAGCTTCACCTTTGCCTGATTTTAAATCCCGCAGGGCGGACGGGTCAATCGGATCTCCGTTGCCGGGGCATTTCACCGATACGACCTGAACCGGCAGAATGAATCGGCTCAAAGGATACCGATCAATTGTCCTGCCGCCCCGAAGCAGATGCGCCGGAGCATCGAGATGAGTGCCCGAATGAGTGCCAAGATAAATAGAAGACAAATTATATTGCGCACCATCCTCCAGCCGGGATATGGATGCTCTGGAATACTTTGGATCGCCGGGAAATACCGGGGCCGCTTCCAATGGCACGCTGATGTCATGGACCTCTGCAAAATCTGAGGTATTATTAATCTGGATTTCAGATACAGCAGACATTCTGATTAACCTTTTATTGGGACTCACTTGTCATAGTATTGCTAGTATTTAAAATGGAGTTTAGTTTGAAAAGTCCGGAAGAGAGATATTTATCCATCAGTTCTTTATGAACCAACGAGAGAATATATCAAAATTTGTTACAAAAGATGGACACGATTTGCGGCAGGGGGCGAAATGAAATGGCGAATTAAAAATCGCAAATAATATGCTCAGTGAATTGCGTGCAGTGACCAGGAAATCCGGGAGCGCGAGCCAAAAGCAAACGGAAAACCTTAATAATGTCATATGGGAACTAGCATGTTCGTGAAGAACCTCGGCACGCTGGACCGGCTCTTTAGGGTGATCCTGGCAGAGATTTGCCTCATCATAGCGTTTTTCTGGGTGGCGGTAGACTGGCAAATTCCCCTCTATTTGATCACTCTGGTCATGCTCTTTCAAGCGGCAACTGGAAATTGCGGCCTGTACAATATGCTGGGCTGGAACAGTTGCGAGGTCATCAAGCGCAAGGACAAGAACTTGAAAGCGGCATTCGTCGCGGTGGCCCTGCTCCTGGCCGCTGCAGGCATCTATGCCAGCATAACGCTAACTGCAAATGCATTCCACGAAGATGTAAGACAGGTCGACGAACCGTATTTGCTGGCACTTAACTACTCCGGCCAGGGAGATCTGAATGCCGCACGTTTGCAGCATGCCGATCTGATGAAAGCCTACGGCCTGTTCCAGAATAAGTATTCTCAATATCAGCCCTTCGTCTTAAGGTCCAACGGCAATTTCACCTCGGAGATGAAAGAGGTCTCATCGGCAATCACCAGCTCCCGGGAGTGTTTGAACCGAAGCGACCTCGCCTGCGCCCGTCAGGAATTGGCGAAAGCAGAGCCGATACTGCAAAATTGGATGCAGGATGTCTAATGCAGGATGTTTAGGAAAAGACAATTATGATGCAAAGAAAAAAATGTTTATCCGCCGCATCCTAAAACACGGGGACTGCGGCAGATCGATTACAGATCAATGCAAAATTAAATGCCGGCTATTTCTTATCCAGAACCTTGATGAGATGATATCCGAACGAAGACTTCACCGGGCCCAAGATCTTGCCTTTCTCGCCCTCGAAGGCCGCCTTCTCGAACTCCGGCACCATGCGACCCTTGCCAAACCAGCCTAAGTCGCCGCCGCTCTTGCCGGAGGGACATTGGGAGTATTTGCGGGCCATCTCGGCAAAGCTCTGGCCGGCAGCGAGCTTTTCTTGAACTTCAATGGCTTTCTTTTCCGTCTTGCACAGGATATGGGCTGCATGTACTTCCTTTACCATGAGCGAAGAATGAGGTAAGAGGATGATAAAAAGCTAGGGGTCAAGAAGCCGGTTCAGCGTCATCAGTGTAGCACGTCATTGGTGTACCACATCCTTATATTCGTTAATTTAAGAATAGAATTAAAATTACCAAGAGGAATATGAAGCAGTGGTTTTATTGCCCGACATGCGAAATATATTATATTGTATCATCAGATAATCGCTGTTCCAAATGTGGTGGAAAATTGGTGCCGTACGAACGGCAACGCAACAGTATGAAAAACATGCCCAGGACCGAATGACCGATATCAAGTGCTTGCAATAATTGGCAAATAATTCCATGATGCGCTAAGAACGAATGATTTCCTGCACCCTGCCCACCTGGCCGTCTTGCAGGCGCACCTTTATGCCGTGCGGATGGAATGATGAGTTGGTGAGAAGCTCTTTGACGATTCCCCGCGTCCTCTTGCCGGTACGCTGGTCCTTCTTTAAAATTACGTCCACCTCAAGACCGGGGCGGATGTCTTTACGATTCTGTCCATTCATATCTTGTCGTCCCAAGTCGCCCTGATATTTTTATCTTGCGGGGTCCGCCTGCAGGATCATGCAATTATGCAATAGACTCCATAACCGAAGAGATGCCGCACAGATAAAATATTGCGATAAGCACCGGCTGATGGACGAGATAGATTGCCAGGGAATTTTTACCCAAGAATGCCAGCGACCTCACGAAAGAAGAATTGCCAAAATCAGGCAACGGGATTTTGCGACGGTAGTCTCGATAGAAGAGATCGCCCACGGCAACTCCCATGAGCACTGCGCCAAACCAGGGAACAAGGGGGAAGTAGTCCAGGGAATAAAAGCCAGAAGGCATCAGCCCCAGCCACAGCAGCCAGGGATAATCAACATTGATGCTTTGAATAAACAGCCCCGACAGTATGAATAACAATCCGAAAACAAAATTCAACCAATGCAGCCGGAGAAAGGGAAGCGCAAGCAGGAGCGATACCGCGATGAGGTGCAGCACGCCGAAGATAATGAACCCGTTTCCGATAAACAGGTAGGTTACAAACGTAATGCCCGTGGCCAGGCAGAATATTCGGACGCTCCTTTTCAGAATTCTTAACCGGAATTTCGCACATTGCCCTTGCTTTTCCGCCCGATAATGGCTCAGCACAAGAGAAACGCCCACGAGCAGGAGAAAGAGCGAGGCTGTGACGCGAGCGAAATAAAACCAGAATCCGGAATGGACTTCAACAGACCGAATGCCGAAATAGTTCAGATCGAAGACAAAGTGATAGAGCACCATCATGAGAATCGCGACTCCCCTCAGGAAGTCCACCTCCCAAAATCGAATAGTCGGGCTCTCGCTCATGCAAGCATTTCTGCCGCCAAGTCTTAAATCCATAGGCTTTTCCTCTTCGAGGACAGATAATCCGTCATGCCCCCGAACCCGTCGCACAGTTCCGGCATCCTTCTCTTCCGCTTCAGGGACAGTCGGCTTCAGGTGCTGCTCGTGCATCCGGGGGGGCCGTTCTGGAAGAAGAAAGACGAAAACGCCTGGTCGATTCCGAAAGGGCTGCTGCAGGAAGGAGAAAATGCGCTTCATGCAGCCAGAAGAGAGTTCAGGGAAGAGACCGGATTTGACGCGGACGGCAAGTTCCTCGACCTGGGCGCGGTCCGGCAGCCAAGCGGCAAGATGGTTCATGCCTATGCCCTGGAAAAAGATCTGGATGAAAAAATGGTTGTGAGCAACAAATTTTCACTGGAATGGCCAAAAAAATCGGGGATCGTAAAGGAGTATCCCGAGATCGACAGGGCTGGGTGGTTTGATGCTGAAGAAGCGAAAAAGAAGATTCACAAGGGACATGTCGCCCTCATCGACCGGCTCGTCGAAATGCTGAACGGCTGGACCAAAGAACGCGGAGAATCCGAGAGTTTGGGAAATAGGCGCAACCTGGCGGAAATGCAGAGACCCGGCTTGTCGAAACCGTCGAAACAGTTCGAGTTGACGGATTGGTCAAATAATCATTATATTAAATAATGCACTGTAAATATCAGAAGTTGTCAATCAAAATAAAGAATGCGGGAGACAATCCCGTTTTAGAGGATTATCTCGATGTCCAGCTCTTCCGCCAGCTCTTTGTAGCGGTTTCTGATGGTGACTTCCGTCACGCCCGCCACATCGGCCACCTCGCGCTGCGTTCTCCGATCGCCGCAAAGAATTGAGGCGATGTAGATGGCGGCTGCGGCCACACCCGTGGGCCCGCGCCCGCTGGTGAGTTCCTTCTCCGCGGCCTGGCGCAGGATCTCGATTCCCTTGGCCTGCACCTCGCCTTTCAAATTAAGGCCGCTGCAAAAGCGGGGAATGTAGTCGATGGGGCTCGTCGGCATGAGCTTCAAGGCCAGCTCGCGGGATACGAACCGGTAAGTTCTGCCGATCTCCTTTCGGGAGACTCTGGACACCTCGGCTATCTCGTCCAGGGTGCGCGGCACATTGCACTGGCGACATGCTGCATAAAGCGCGGCTGCGGCCACGCCCTCAATGCTCCGCCCGCGGATGAGATTCTTGTCCACGGCCTTGCGGTAGACCACGGCTGCCGTCTCCCGCACGTTTCGGGAAAGACCCAAAGCGGATGCCATCCTGTCCAGCTCGGACAGCGCGAAGGCGAGGTTGCGCTCCGTGGCGTTGCTGACCCGGATGCGCCTCTGCCATTTTCTCAGCCTGTACAGTTGCGCCCTGTTCTTGGAGGAGATGGTCTTGCCGTAAGAGTCTCTGTTCCGCCAATCGATCATGGTAGAGAGGCCCTTATCGTGAATGGTGTAGGTCATGGGCGCGCCGACCCTTGACCTCTTCATGCGCTGATCGTGATCAAAGGCTCTCCACTCCGGCCCTTGATCGATGAAGTTCTCGTCGATGACGAGACCGCAATCGGAGCAGACAAGCTCGGCTCGCTCGTAGTCGCGCACCAGAGTGTGGCTCCCGCATTCCGGGCACTCCACGGTGAACTTCTCGAACTCGTCTACCTTTTCCTTCTCGCGCTTGAGCCGGGTCCTTTCTTTGAGCTTCTCCGGCTCCACGCGCTCTATCTCTCTCAGCTTCTCAATCTCTTCCACTTGCCATCTCTCCCCGACGCCTCGTCGATATAGAGTTTCTTTCCGACGTGGGCAGCGGCATCTATTCCTCTGTTTGGTCGAACAATGATATACGGATTATTAACAGGGCCGAATATATCGAAAACCTTTCCAACCTTCATTCGTTTCTGGTCCACAACCCAGGAATTTACTCTGGGGGTACTGGTCTCGCTTCCATCGATTTGCTCGCCGCGGACAATCAGTCTATTCGCCACCACATGAAGCGCGGTGCCTAATCTCTTCAACAGGCCACCTCATCTATATAGATATAGAAGTCCTATTTAAGCCTTCCGAAAACATTTTATTTATCGACTATTCCGACTCGGCCTAAAGGTTTATCTGCCATTGCCGGTAACCTGGAGTTAATGTTTGAGCAGCTTCCTACCGTTCCAACCTCACAAGAGCTTCTGGATAAAGCCTTCCGACGCGCCGCCCGCGCAGCAGACAATGAGTCGATGGTGCGAAACGCAGGCAACATAATCTCCGACAATATCTCCAATCTGATCAGGAAATTTCCGTCCTTCGATAACCTGCCGCCGTTTTACCGGGAGATGGCGGACATCATTGTAGGCGTTGATGCCATGAGGATCAGCCTCTCTCGCCTGGACTGGGCGTCAAATCAGGTCAGACTGATCACCCGGGAGTCGATGGGCAAGATGAAGCACTCCCGCACCCAGGACACCATGTCTGTTCGAAAGGCGGCCTTCGGACGCATCTCTTCCGTCATGAGGTCCATCGAAAAAGACCTGCTCTTTCTGAATGATGCCAGAAACATGCTCCGCCAGATGCCGACCATTGATCCGGCGCTGCCGACGGTGCTCATTGCCGGCTACCCCAATGTCGGCAAGTCGAGCTTCATGACCTGCGTGACCGGAGCAAGACCGGAGATCGCCAGCTATCCGTTCACCACCCGCGGCGTTTATGTGGGCCACTTTTATCGGGACGACCTGAAGTATCAGGTGGTAGATACTCCCGGCCTGCTCGATCGCCCCGATGAGGAGAGGAACGATATCGAACGCCAGGCCATGGCGGCGCTGAACCACCTGCCGGGCGTCATCCTATTCATACTGGACCCGAGCGAGCACTGCGGCTATCCCTTGCAGTCCCAGCTTCGTCTGGCGGAGGATATGAAGAGCTGGACAAGGCTTCCCATGCTGGTCGTGGCCAACAAGACCGATATCCAAAGGTACGAGGAAGTGCCGGAGATGTCCACGGAAACAGGCCAAGGTGTCAATGAGGTCAAAGAAAAACTGATATCTCTGCTGGCTGCTGAGCGCGCCCGTCTCAAAAGCGAAAAAGAGGAACAATCACCTTGAGACGGAACAATCCGCTCAAGACCTAAGACCTCTGCTTGATGAGATATTTCACCAGCGCCGGAGAGAGCTTGGTATCTCTGGAAATGGTGCGCGCAATGTCATTTGCATTCTCTCCGCTGCTCTGCAGAGCATCTATCCTCTCCAGCACCATCTCATCGATGCAGTAGTACTCATCGATATCCTTTCTGTGGCCCCAAACATCTCCTTCGATCAGCTCCACGCCCTGCATCACCAGGAACATTTCGCTGGCACGAGAAAGGGTTTTGCGGTAGGAGGAAGGCACTTGAACGGCTCGAATCCGGGGGCAGTTCTGCAGGAGCTTGAAGATATCCGTGTTGGCTGCCCTAAATGCCAGATGTATCAGCTGTTCATTCCTGTTCAGACCATCGATCTCCTTCTTGGAACTGACTACCCGAAGCTTCATTGTTTCATCACCATTGGGATACCACAAAACCGCACTACATTTTTCCCACCATTTTCACAAATATAAAGTTATGCAAGATTAAGCAAAATTGCTTGATTAGAGCAATCAAGAAGTTTTGCGTCTAATGATTGCGGTTCTGTGAGATAAGCTCAAAAAGCTGTTTTCGGATGTATTTGAAGAAATATATTACAAAAAGAAATATACAATATTAAAAAAAGCAAAACGAGCGTGCGACTACAAATAAATCGTTGTGGCTAAATAATAATTGCAAAGGCGCATCCAAATCCAAAGTGCCAACACATAATTAAAAAATAATAATCAGATAGACTATATTCAGAAAATGCTCAATCCGCATGGATACAAGAAAGGCTCGAAGTCACAGAACCCTTTCGTGCGCGACTGAGATTCTCAGCACATGAAGCTGCTCGAAGAAGCACCTTTCCACAGCCACGGTCCGGGAGCAAAAACCCCTTATAGAGGCCATTTCCTGCACCTCCTCAAGCCCCGTCAAGCTGGATATCAGCAGCAGCGATCTTCCCGCCGGGCGCAGATGAGCTTTTAAATCGTCCAGAAATCGGGCGATGGTCGCACGACCATCCTCGCCCCCATTCAGCGCATAATCGATCCACTGCCCGGTCCGCTCCTCCGGTGCGGTGGGAAGGTAAGGAGGATTGAAGAGAACCAGGTCGAAGCACTCCCGGACGCCCTGAAAAAGATCGGCCCTCACCACATCGACCCCCCTCGCTTTCGCGGCCAGAACGGCATGGGGATTGATATCGGTCGCCAGAATGTTCTTTGCACTGCCGGCAAGTTCACTGGATACGAATCCACTGCCGCAGCCGATCTCAAGGACAAGATCGCTTGGCCGGACCTCTGCCAGGGCGGCTTTCAGGAGCAGGTAAGTGTCCTGCTCGGGCATGTAGACCTGATCCTGCGAGTATTGCATCATTAACGGTTTCATCACCAAGGGCTATTTATGGGCGATCCTTCTTGCTCGGGCCCCAAGAGTCGGGACCGCCATTTCCATTTCGTGTTGTCTTGGATTGTCTTGGGGATGGGAACTGCACTCACCCACAATAATTTCTCTCAATCGTCCGGAAAGGGCAGCCTTGATCCTGCTGCCATAGCTGCCTTAGACCTGGAGCCAAACCATTCGTCCCTCGTTGGCATCAAGACATGACGACAAAGACACGATGGCAATACTGGTACGTCAATTTAGAGATCCCTCAGGTCGTCTACAAATGAGCAGATCTCCTTGATGGCGGCAGGATCGCAAATCCACAGGCCCGCTTCATAGTTGTCCTCGATGCCGCCCTTGGTGAGATTGGCCGAGCCGACGATGGCTTCCCTCCGATCCACCAGATAGATCTTGGCATGAAGATGGGCGACCAGCGTAATCTCGCCGCCCAAACTTGCCACATCCTCATGGAGGTCGTCGCTCATGCCGAGACGGTAGTCGGACTCACAGCCTCGCATAAACACCGACAGACGCCCGCCTTTGCGGATGAACCTGGGCAGAGGGCCCCGTATCCGATCCCACGTAGTTCTCTTGATCCAGGGAGACACGATTATAATCTCAAATTCGGCAGCTTCAAGCATCCTGCGAAGCCGGTCCTCGAAGGAGTGGCGGCTGGCCGGAGAGAACGTGGCCAGGAATTGAGCGGAAGGCTTTCGAGTCCCGGACCCGAAGCTGTCCTCCAGGAATTGCAGCCTCTGGGCCGAGACATAATCCTGCTGCTGCTTCACCTTTTTTAGCTCCGCCTCCAGCTCAAAGGAACGGTCCTTCCATTTCAGCAACTGATTGTAGGCGCGCTGCATCTGGTCCAGGCTGTTCTCACGATCTCTGAGCCTGCTTTGCAGCGTTTGAACATCGGACTGCATCTGCCGACAGTTTTTTTGCATATGTCTGCTGCGGCCTATTTGCAGTTGGATCACGCTGAGGGAGACGATGGCCAGCGCTAGAAATGCTAGCCAAATAAGAGAGCCGTCCAAGCCGTCCAGCAATTTTGGTAAATCCCCTTCAGCAATGCCAAATTATTATTCAGTGCCCATATAATCTCTGCAATGATAAGTTATATAAAGATAACGTAATCGATATGCAAATACGATTTTCTCTAATAATTTATTTTATATGAACTGCCCTTTAAAAAATCACCCTGCAAAAGGGGCCGAAAAGATGCGCAAAAGCATTTGGAAGCCTGGCGCATCGCGAATGAAATGATAGGCGATTAATCACAGGGCAAGGGCATCCAGAGTAAGTACGTTAAAACCGAGCAGAATTCAAAGATATTTCGGAAAAATGAGAGAAAAAAGTCGGGATTGAGAGAAAAGAGTTGGGATGCTTGATTTCAAAACATCCCGGGCATTCCGCCCATTCCTGGTGGCATTCCCATTCCACCCATGCCGGGCATACCACCCATGCCGCCCATCCCCGGAGGCATTCCGCCAGCACCGGGAGCCCGCGCCGGGGGCTTCTTGGTGGAAGCCAAAACATCATCGATGCGCAGGATCAATGATGCTGCATCTGTGGCCGATTGGATGGCCTGGATCTTAACGCGGAGCGGCTCCACGACGCCCAGAGCATACATGTCCACTACCTCACCGCTGTAGGCATTAAGACCTGCATTCTTATTCTTCTCATGCCTGTTCTTCAGCTCCGCCACCTTGTCGATGGCATCGAAACCGGCGTTCTCGGCTAAAGTCTTGGGGATGATCTCCAGAGCCTCGGCGAACTTGGTTACGGCGAGCTGCTCGCGACCTTTGAGGGTAGCCGCATACTCGCGCAAGCGCAGCGACAGCTCAATCTCGGGAGATCCGCCGCCCGCCACCAGTGTTCCGTCCTCTACCACATCGGCCACGGCATGAAGGGCATCGTCGAGCGCCCTCTCCAGGCCGTTTAAAACCTGCTGGGTTCCGCCGCGCAAGAGCAGTGTCACAGCATAGTTCTTGGTGCCGGTGATAAAGGTCATAACGCCGCTGCCCACATGCTTTTCTTCAACCAGGGCGGCGGTTCCAAGCTCGCCCGGCTGCAGCTCATCGAGGCTGGTGAGGATATTGGCTCCGGTGGCCTTGGATAGCTTGTCCATGTCCTTCTTGATGACGCGGCGCAAAGCGAGGACTCCGGCGTTGGCCAGATAGTGCTGGGCCATGTCGTCGATGCCTTTCTGGCAGAAGACCACATTGGCTCCGCTGGCGATTACCTTGTCTGCAGCTTCCTTGACCCTCTGCTTCTCGTGCTCCATGAAGAGTTGGAACTGAGCAGAGTTGGTGATCTGCACCTCGGTCTTGTTCTCGGTATCCTTGGACTCGATGGCTGTGGAGAGCAGAGCGATCCTGGCATTTTCTACCCGGCGAGGCATATTCTGGTGGACGATCTCCTTATCGATGACCACACCAAGAACAGTCTCGGAGTCTGCGGTGCTCTCGCCGACCTTCTTCTCCACATTGACCTTGTCCATGTCGAACTTTTTCTTGCCGCCGTAGTCCTCGGTGGCATTGAGCACCAGATCCACGGCATACCTGGCGATCTTGTTATCCGGAGACTCGGCCAGCTTGCCGGTCATGGCGGTCTCAGCGATCTTCACCAGGAGTTCTTTGTCCTTCTCAGAGACCGTGTAAGATGTGGCTTTCAAAATCTGTATGGCCTTCTCTGCTGCCAGCATGTAGCCCTGCACAATCACGGTGGGATGGACCTTCTGCTCCAGAAGAACTTCGGCCTTCTTGAGCAGCTCGCCGGCCAAAACAGCCACAGTTGTTGTCCCGTCGCCCACCTGACTATCCTGGGTCTTGGCGGCCTCGATGAGCATCTTGGCCGCAGGATGCTGCACATCCATCTCTTTTAGGATGGTCACACCGTCGTTGGTTATGGTCACATCGCCGATGGAGTCCACCAGCAATTTATCCATGCCCTTGGGGCCAAGGGTGCTGCGCACGGCATTGGCCACAGCGCGAGCGGCCATGATATTGTTTGAGATGGCCTCTTTTCCAGTCTCTCGACGAGTGTCTTTGAGAATGATGATTGGTGATCCGCCCATTCCTGCCATTATGATAATCCTCCGATAAATGCACTCTAAGGTTCTAGTTTCTCAGGTTCACAGTATTTGATATTCTATAAAAAAGTTTCCCTTGAATATGATATCATTCGGCATCCATCCGAGAAAAGAATCAACCGCCAGCAACCTTAAGTAGAAGAAGGTTATTTAGTGATCCAGTAATTTGGAGAATCAAAAATGGTAAACGGAACAGTAAAGTTTTTCAACCGTGTCAAGAGCTTTGGATTCATAGCAGGCGACGATGGAAAGGACTATTTTGTCCATGTAACTGGTTTGAAGCCCGGTGTAGCTATCGATGAGGGCGACAAGGTCACCTTCGAGGCAATCGCAGGCGAGAAAGGCCCCAAGGCTGACAAAGTAGAGAAGATTTAGATACAAAGATAAAGGTAGAGAGCTGCAAGGCTTTTCTATCATCTTTACTAAAAGACGAAAAGTTAATTTTTAATTTTATTGTTTTTATTGTTTCATAGTTTTATAGTTTTTATCTTGTATAGATTATATCTTGTTTTGTAGATACCGTCTCTGCGCCCATTTTTGAGATGCGGTTTTGTGGTAATTGCAGATGATTTGCGGAGGACGTTTTCCTGCCGCCCTGCCGGTTTGCGCAAAACGATGCATTTGCACGGAACGATGCATATATCTATTTTAAAAACATAAAAGAGACAAGTGCTTGGAGGAATCATAATTGAGGAATAGAACCGCTCATCAAGATAATGAATGCAAATTCATGTTCACATTTTCCGGCAGAGGTTTTGCTATCCTTGCAGTAGCCGGTCTTCTGGTTCAGACGGCATTTGCCGCCGCTACCGCCGCAGTCAACTCGACCGAAGAGAGCGTTGAGGTTCAGATCATAGCCCTCAACGATCTGCACGGCCAGCTCGAACCGCCTTCAGGAAGCGTGACACTTTATTATAACAAAACAGGCAATCCATACCAGGCCCAGGTTGGCGGAATCGAGTATCTTGCCACGCAGGTCAAGGGTCTGAAAGCCACTAATCCGAATACGGTGATCGTATCCGCGGGAGATAATATCGGTGCATCAACATTGCTGTCCTCGCTCTTTCACGAGGAACCAACCATTGAAGCCCTCAGTCAGATCGGCCTGGAATACTCGGCTGTCGGCAATCATGAGTTTGATAATGGAGTAGAAGAGCTGGCGCGCATGCAGTATGGCGGATGCAATCGAACGGACGGCTGCCGGGACGGCAAAAGGTTTGCCGGGGCCGGCTTTCGCTACATGACCGCGAATGTGGTCAATGAGAGCACGGGAAAAACTCTCTTTCCGCCTTATCAAATCCAGGATATCCAGGGAATCCCGGTGGCCTTCATCGGCGTTGCTCTCAAGGATACGCCAAGCATTGCCCTGAGCTCGGAGATTGCGGGCTTGAAGTTCCTGGATGAAGCGGACTGCATCAATGCCGCCGTCCGGGAGCTGAAGCAGAAAGGCGTGAAGGCAATCGTGGTCCTGCTTCACGACGGAGGCTATCAGAGCGGCCTGCCCGATGAGAGCTTAAATCTCAGGGGAGATTTTCTCGATGTGATAAACCGCACGGACGATGAAGTGGATATTTTCGTCACGGGACATTCCCATCAGGCATATATTTCCCGCGTTGACGGCAGGCTGGTGACGCAGGCGGACTGGAAGGGACATTTTTTGACGGATATAGATCTGACCCTCAGCAAAGAGACGGGAGACGTCGTTGCGGCCCAGGCGAAGAACGTGGCTGTAACCCGCAGTGTCCCCAAAGATCCTGATATTTCGAAAATGGTTGAAAGGTATTCGGCCTTGGCTGCACCTCTGGCCGAAAAGGCGATCGGATCGATAAAATCAAGCATCATAAAAGATGCGAAGACGTCAGGCGAATCTGCATTGGGGGATGTCATTGCCGACGCGCAGCTATACGCCACAGCCGAAACCGAAAGGGCCGTTGCCGCCTTCATGAATCCGGGCGGCATCAGAAGCGATCTGATATACAACAGCAGTGATAAGGGATTGCCGGAAAATGTAACATACGCAGATGCCTTCAGCGTTCAGCCATTCAGCAATACGCTCGTAACCATGAACCTGACGGGAAGCCAGATCGATAAGCTGCTCGAACAGCAGTTCGACAATCCTCAAGCCGGCGAAAATAGAATTCTTCAGGTATCCCGGGGCTTTGCATACACCTGGAGCCAGAGCGCGCCAACGGGAGGAAAAGTCGACATAAATTCCATCAAGATAGAGGGCATTCCCATCAATGCGAATTCATCATATCGCATCACAGTCAATAACTTCCTGGCAGACGGAGGCGACAACTTCGAGGTGCTCACGGCAGGAACAAATCCGATTTATGGAGCTGTTGATCTGGAAGCATTGGTTGAATACTTCAAAGCGTTCTCGCCGATTTCGCCGGGACCGATGGACAGGATCAAGGTTATGTAAACAATAAACACTGAAGAAAGATATAAAACAGAAAAATGAAATTTGCTGATGAACTTCGGTGAACAGTGGTTGCAGTAGGCTTCGTCCAAAGAGCCTTGCTGCAACAACACAAAAAAAGCCTATGAATGATCATAAACCAAGTGATAGCAGACAAGTGATGGAGATCATATTATCTCTGCACTATGATATCCTTCCACAAGGGGGCAAAATTTTCCAACGAACGCATGGTGCGCTCAAGGCTGGGCGAAATCTTTCGGGCGGCAGAGATATTCCACTTGTCTCGAACAAACGAGATGAGGCGATCATTGTAAGCGGATCCCTGCTTGGCAGTGCTGCCAAGCCGCGGCACCAGATCTTCTCGTATTGATCGCTTCTTCGAGCGCCTAGCCAAATCGATCAAATATCGCTTAGGGTCCGCGATGCTATCCGTCTCAAGCGGCATGAGACCACGGCTTATGCCGAGGAATTTTGCAAAACCTATTCGATCGGCAAGGAGCCAGGATTCAACCTCCCGTTCTGCGATGCGAAATAGCAAATTAGGATGCTTGGGATGAGGCAGCCACTTATGCATCATTTCCGGTGCGCAATTTTCCGTGTCCAGGTCGGTTAGAATAAGATACGGCATGCCCCTTGCGGCCTGATTGAATCCGCAAATATTCCTCTTGAGATAGCCGAATCCTCCCCGCGAAAAGCAATGGCCGATCTGATAAGGTTTCCCAGAACAAAGGATCATCTTTGCGATAACCTCTCCGCTGAGGTCGTCCTCAAACGCGATGTTAATGGGAATGGTCGAGCGCACGTTCAATTAGATCGCCCAAGCAGTAAGAGCTCTTTGAGGAGCTGTTCGCGGCAAGACCACATCGGCAACACTGAGGCCGCTATCCAGCAACATCTTGATCTCTGCGTCGCTGGAAGATAAACGAATTTGAGTTCCTTCTTGGCTTGGTGTAAGCATTAGGATCATCTCGCCGCCAATCCCCTTATCAGAGAGAAGATCTGCACTGTGAGTGCTGATCATGACCTGTCGGCCTCTCTGCCTTTGCAGCTTGGCGATCAGCGGTGCCAGCTTGCTGACAATTCCGGCGTTTAAAGATAACTCCGGCTCTTCCAGCAGTAATAAGGAATCTCCTTCCAGCAACGACCACAATAAACCAATGAGACGCAGTGTCCCATCAGAGAATTGATCTTCGCGCTGTTTTCCCGCCTTCGGCCTCCAGTGCTCATAAACCGCCTCCAAATGTGGAACGCCTGCATCATCTTTTATGAAGGAGAGATTTTTTAGCTGAGGAACCGCAGTTTGCAGAGCGGTTTCGATCTTCTTCAGCCTGGATTTGCGCACTTTTTCAGGGGTTTTCGCTAGGCGTTCAAGGAACTTTCTCCCAAACGGATCGCCAGGGATCTCCGGTCCGGGAAAAGCCTCAGGATGACGGAGAAGCTGTGGAACAATATGCAGATATTGAACCGACTCGAAAAAGTCGGAGATCTCCCTGAAGCGTTTGTTCGAATTAATTTGTTCGAGATGGGTTTGAGTAAGCCGCAATTTGTCAATGCCGTCTGAGTCATCTGGTCGATTCAGCAATATCCTGTTATTCATCCATACTTTTTCATGAACAAGAAGCGGTTGTCGATTACCGCGAACTTCCTGCTCGATTCCGATTGAATATCTCCATTTTGGCGGTACGCCAGGAGATTCAGATAGGAAGATCTCTATTTCGACGACAGGGTCCGTTCTTGCCGCCAGGCACCTTATCTTCGATACTCCACCACGATCCTTGACCGCTTTTTGAAGTCCTCCGCCTGGTTTTGCGATGTCTCTGAGGAAACGGAAGACATCCAAGAAGTTCGATTTCCCGGAGGCGTTGGGACCTACAAGGAACACACGATCTGTCATTTGGACGTCTACTTTCTGGAAGTTCCGCCAGTTTTTGAGCACAACGCGAGAGACTATCATCGTCACACGACCATCCGGACACGCAGTTACCATTTTTCCTTACTTGGTCTTCAGGTTTTCTGTCCCGCGGTCTTGACAATAGCCGGAAGTCTATGCTAGCAATATTTCCGATTAGCAGCAATGTCATGCATTCCTAAATCCAATTCAGGACCGAGCTAAAAAAGGTTAAGTTCATCCTCTGTGCAAAGATAGCCATTGACCACAAATACACGAGAGCTAAAATGAAATCGATTATCATCAAAGGTGCCCGCGAGCACAACTTGAAAGACATAACCGTAGAGCTTCCCCGTGACAAATTCATCGTCATCACCGGCGTCTCGGGCTCCGGGAAATCAACGCTTGCGTTCGATACCATCTATGCCGAAGGCCAGCGGCGCTACGTTGAATCCCTCTCCGCCTATGCCCGTCAGTTCCTGGGGCAGATGGACAAGCCCGATGTGGACTCCATCGAAGGGCTATCTCCTGCCATCTCCATCGAGCAGAAGACGACCTCCAAGAATCCGCGCAGCACCGTCGGCACGGTCACGGAGATATACGATTATCTGAGGCTGCTATTTGCCCGCATCGGAGTGCCCCATTGTCCGGATCACCACATTCGCATCGAGTCCCAATCCCCGGAGAGGATTGCAGACAGCATCATTGCAGATGCGGAAAAGGCCGCCAAAAAGGATGATGGCCCAAGCGGTCAGGTGACGATACTCGCGCCGATAGTTCGCCAGAAGAAAGGAACCTACGGCCAGCTTTTGAAGGATCTGAATGCAGAGGGCTTTTCTCGGGCGCGGGTGAACGGGGAGATCCTGCGAACCGATGAGGAGATCGAGCTGGACCGCTACAAGAAGCACGACATCCAGATCGTCATGGACCGGCTGGACCCAACCGAGGACCGATCCCGGCTGGTGGAGGCCATCGAGAATGCCCTGAAAAGAGCGGATGGGCTCGTCGTGGTTCTGAAGGCTGATGGTGATGAGATCTTGTATTCAGCCAAGATGGCGTGTCCCGTCTGCGGCATGGCCTTCGAGGAGCTGCAGCCGCGCATGTTCTCCTTCAACAGTCCTTTTGGGGCTTGCGAAGCCTGCAACGGCCTTGGCATACGCATGGAGTTCGACCCCGATCTGATTATACCGGACAAGGATCTATGCATCGCCGACGGTGCCGTGGCCCTCTACCGCAACGCTGTGGACGGCTGGCGCGGCCAGCATCTGGCTGCGGTAGCCAAACACTTCGGCTTTGATATATTCACGCCAATGCGCGACCTCACGAAAGATCAGTACAACGCCCTGATGTACGGCTCGGATGAGCGCATCAAGTTCAGCATGAGCATGAAGAACGGCGATGCGTACTGGTCGCACAACGCTTCCTGGGAAGGGCTGATACCGCAGAGCGTGCGGCTTTATGGGCAGACCAACTCCGACTACCGGCGCGAGGAGCTGGAAAAGTTCATGAGGGTGCTTCCATGCCCGTCCTGCGGCGGCAAGAGGTTGAAGCAAAAGATTTTGGCCGTGAAGGTCGGTGGCCGCTCCATCGTGGATGTTACTGATCTGTCCATCCACGAATCCATCGCGTTCTTCGAGCAGCTTGAACCGACGCTCTCCGAGAAGGATCAGGAGATCGCCCGCCAGGTCCTCAAAGAAATCAGATCCCGTTTGGGCTTCATGGAGCATGTGGGCCTCGGCTACTTGACGCTGTCCCGCAACGCCGGAACACTGTCTGGCGGCGAGGCGCAGCGCATCCGCCTGGCAACGCAGATCGGCTCAAACCTGACCGGCGTTCTCTACGTTCTCGACGAGCCGTCCATCGGCCTGCACCAGAGGGACAACGCCCGGCTCATCGAGACCCTGAAGGAGCTGCGGGACCTCGGCAATACTTTGATCGTCGTCGAGCATGATGAGGAGACTATTCGCAGCTCTGACCATGTTCTCGACATCGGTCCCGGAGCAGGGATTCACGGCGGCTATGTGGTCGCGGAAGGAACGCCGCAGGAGATCGAGAATAACCCGGCTTCACTCACCGGCCAGTATCTTTCCGGCTGCAAGAGAATCGAGATCCCGCCTACCCGGAAGTCGAGCAATTCGTACATCCGCATAAAAGGCTGCAAGGAGAATAATTTGAAGGATGTCGATGTCGAGATTCCCATCGGCGTCCTGACCGCCGTTACCGGCGTATCGGGATCTGGCAAGTCCACGCTGATCTACGACACCCTCTACCGGGCTCTCATGAAGAAGATCTACAAGTCCAGCGAGACGCCGGGCCAATATGATGAGCTGATCTTTGATTCGGAGATCGATAAAGTCATCGTCATCGATCAAAGTCCCATCGGCAGGACGCCCCGCTCCAATCCAGCCACCTACACCAAGGTCTTCGATCCCATCCGCCAGGCATTCGCGGAGGTCAAGGAAGCAAAGGTTCGCGGATACCAGGCGGGGAGATTCTCATTCAATGTGAAAGGCGGGCGCTGCGAGGCCTGCCAGGGCGACGGGCTGATCAAGATCGAGATGAACTTTTTGCCGGACGTCTACATCGAGTGTGAGGAGTGCAAGGGCACCCGCTACAACCGGGAAACTCTGGAGGTCAAATACAAAGGCAAGTCCATCGCCGAGGTGCTGGACATGACCGTGGAGGAGGCAAGAGGGCACTTCCAGAATATCCCGACCATTCGGAGCAAGCTTGACACTCTGCTTGGCGTGGGACTCGGCTATATCAAGCTGGGCCAGAGTTCGACCACACTCTCAGGCGGCGAGGCGCAGAGGATTAAGCTTACGCGGGAGCTGGCCAAGAGAGCCACCGGCAGGACCATTTACCTGCTCGATGAGCCGACAACAGGGCTGCACTTTGATGATGTCAAGAAGTTGATTGCGGTTCTGAACGATCTGGTGGCGATGGGAAACACTGTTGTCGTGATTGAGCATAATCTTGATGTGATCAAGTCTGCTGATCACGTCATCGATCTTGGGCCGGAGGGCGGAAACGCTGGTGGGCGGATCGTGGCTGCGGGGACACCGGAGGAAGTGGCAGGAGTGGAAGAGAGCTATACCGGGAAGTTCTTGAGGCGGGCTCTTTCCAATTCGCTGTCCAACGGCTGCCCGGCTGCTGGCAAAAAACGCCATCGAAAGAAATGATGAGCGTTTTGCTCTCCATTCTTTCGCCGAGGCTAAGCAGCAGTCAGTCAGCGCCGTCCGTATCTTCTCACATGCTCCCAGGCTTCGTGAAGATTTGGAAAACGGTCCTTATCTTTATAGACCGACATATCCTCCCGCCCGAAGAGCCTTCGATCCTCGCCCACCGGACAGACCTTGATGCAGATCCCGCAGGGAGAGATGCCAACCCGGCTCAACTCAGCACTGTGGGCGGCGCAGTTCTTCTTTTCCGTGAGTCCAGCCGGATAGTCCTGCTCATCCAGGGCCGATGCCGGACACATGCGCACGCAGCGCATGCATCGCGTGCAGAGGTCTTCTTCCATGAGTGATGCGGATGGAAGCTCGGCTGCCGTGAATATGGAACCGAAGCGCACCCGCGGGCCGAATTCCGGCGTGAGCAGCATGTTATTCACGCCAAAAGTGCCAAGCCCGGCCAGGAGGGCGGCATGTCTGTGCGAGAAGAAGGCGACCGGATTTTTCACTAGCGCCTCGATGCCTGCATATCCGTCTCTGGGCACGAAAATCGAGGAATAGCCTCTGTCGTTCAGGAAATTTGCCAGGCGGTAAGAGTACTGGTCAAGCAGCGAATTAACCGTCAGGTATAGCTCCCGATAGAAGATTGAAGGCGATGTTTCAAGCACGGGCAAAGTGATAGGCAGGCCGATTACGATCACTGATTTTGCTTCCGGAAAAATCGATTGAGGGAAAAATTCCTTCGGCACCCAAGGCCGGAATGGCGGAGTTTCCCATTGATTAACATCAGCTATTCCCATGAGCGGTATGTCGAGCAATTTACATTTTCTCTTCAAGGATTGCAACAGATCGGTCATTGCAGATAATATTTGATTCAAATGGTTCATAAAGCCTGCTGCAAAAAGTCTGCTGCAAATCGCGGTGATATTATCAGCGCACAATAGTAGGATGGTAGGGCAATAGGATGATAGGGCAGGCAAAATTCGCTCAATTCGCATCTGCAATATCACAGGGAAAGAAAAATAAATATTGAGCCTCTAAGACGATGAATAATTTCAAAATTTGAATGATTTAGGCGGAGTGAAAAATGGGTTCAATTGCAAAGATAGTATTAGTTATGATATTGGCGGCCCTTTTGCTGCCCATCATGACATGCAGCGCGGCTCCCGTAGAGTATCGCCCCGGCGAGAAGGCCGCAGAAGATCTCTTCAACAAAGGCATCGGCAAACCGTGGGTTGGCGGAGATCCGTTCCCATCGAGCCACTGGACCGGCACGCAAAAGAGCGTTGTCGTGCGGCCATACAGCAGCTATAGTATTATCGGCTACCTGAATGCGGCCAAAAGCCTAAGCATTGCGACCGACACAGGAAGCGGCCTGCAGCTATTGACCGGCTTTGGAAACTATCCTATTTACGGGTATTATAGCGGCAATAAGCTGATGGGAGTCTTTATCGACCTCAGCTCATCCAGCCAGGCGGTGCAGATGTATAAGTATCTATAGAACGCGATTTTTTGCATTTTTTTATTTTTTGTAAAAGAATATAATTAAAATAAATATAATTTATTAAAATAATTAAAAATATGCTGGACATCAAAAATAAAATATGATAGTTTAATCTAAGGTCAAAAGAAGTTAGATGGGCATGGGGTATGCTTCATGTCTATCAACCAACAGGAGACTGGTCTTCAAACCCAGATATCAGCAGGTGCAAGGTCTTATCTGCTGCTATTGAATCCCATCAGAATGTTATTGAATCTAATTGTCAGCGCCTTTGGGATTGTGCAACATGGCTGCATCCCAGAAATGTAGGTCGTGTACTTACATCACGGAATTGGTATTCTGGAGACTCCAGAAAACGATTAGTCTACCTTTATTGAGTTGAACGATCCATTCCAGCCTGGATTGCTTGCCGAAGAAGAGTTGATTGCATTCGATTGGCCCATCATAAACGCATCTAGGCAGATGAGTTTTTTTGCAGCGGTTTTCATGCCCAATAACTCGTTATCGGTAGACTATCAGAAAACGCTTTCAGGCGAAAAATGCCTTTGGAAGCTTATTTCGTAATTGGCCATAGACTGTTTGGGTTGTGAAATTATATGAATAATTCAAACACCATAAAACTAAGACGGACGCGAAATAATTTCAGGACTACACACACTTTTTAGGATTATAGAAAAGCTTAATAGTCTCATTGTCGATTATTGATCATGCCATATTCCTCTTACTGCAAAGCGGTAAGTCTCTATAATAATGGAAAACTTGATGATTCAAAGAATTTGTTTAAATCACTCCAAGAATCCGATAACGCAGAGGATGCAAAATATAGAGATGCGCCAAATGTCAATAGATGGCTCGGAATTATCGCGCTCTCAGAAACCAATTACGAATTGGCCTCTGTATATTTTAAAAGAGCCCTCGATCTTTGCCTCATTACTGAATGCTATTTCGATAGCTATCTGAATGAGGAATGCGGCGGAAAAAATGTAGACGATGATGCTTTGGCATGGACTTACCACGACTACGGCTATTCTCTTTTTGCTCAGAATGATCTCAGCGAAGCCAAAAAATGGCTGGAAAAAGCAAAAGAAATAAGGCCGGAAAATCAGTGGTTTACAAATGACCTCGGCTATTATTATTATAAACTTGGTGATTGGAAGAATGCGGAAAAGTTATTTAGAGAGACTCTAATAGACAATAAAAATAACGAAAATGGATATTCCTATATTTTATTAGGTCGCACGTATTATAAGAAAGAATCTCCGGATCAAGCAATGGAGATGTTTGACAATGCTCAACGAATATTCATCAAAAAATTGGGCATCGATAATAAAAATGAACTTTTGTCAATCCTGGCAGCCCCTACAAAAGAACAAATTGGATATGCGTTTCAAATTGTTGACATATTCAACAACAAATCTCGGATTGAATTGGATAAAATGAATTATGATAAAGCAGAATATTTGCTAACTGATGCCGATAAACTTGGAGATTTGTGCGAGAAAAAAATTAAGTCAATAGAAAATATATACCCCAGTGAAAAGAGAGCTTTCAATGAAACCAGGGCTGCTACCTGCAATAATCTTGGTTTGCTTTACTATAAAAAAGGGTTATATGAGGCTGCAAAGAAGGAATACGAACGGGCATTGGGCAAATATGAATCTGCTGAAATCTATTATAACTTGGGAATTCTTTACCGAGATCTTGGCGATGAAAAACGCGCTGAGGCTTTGATAAGGATTGCTCAAAGAGTCGATCCTAAAATTGGCAAAGCAAAGGACTTCTTGTCCTCGACAGAAGATGATAAGCCTTTTAGCTGGTGGAATTGGTGGTTTGGAGAAAGAGGATCTGTAAAATCTTATGTTGGTATGCTTCTCGCTGCGGCCTGTGGTTATTTCATCTTAATGATAGGAATTGCCTCACTGCCATCAGCAACCATTCTCACCAATGAAACAAAAATAGTGGCGGCCAATAATGCGACCTATGTGCTAAAAAGCGCGCCTGTCAGCATTGAAAGCCAGATTATCATTATAGCATTGCTGGCATTCTTTTTGATATTGCCTCAGGTCAAGTCGTTTTCCGCAAAGGAGGCAAAATTTGAACTTGAGCCGATCAGTAAGGGATCTGGGGGCAAACAACAAAAAGACTAATTGATGGAACGCATTAGGCGCTCCCCCCCCCTTGCTGTTGTCTGCGGTGATGACTCATCCGCAAAACCAATGGCAATTGCAGGTTCAGTAGAATCGAAGAGCATCGACGAAATGATGAGCTTCAACAAATCCGCCGGATAGCCTTAATATGTGGCAGGAAAAATCTATACCAAGATGAAGCCGATCTTCCCGCTCCAACTCCTATGTGCATTTGCCGTCATCGTGTCGCTGGGATGCGGAGAAGATCTCATATTTTTCGCAGATGACCACTACAAGGCGGTCGGAATGCCGGAAATTGTCGCGTCCGTCGCCGATCCGGTGCTCGCCGTGGGCAAGGATGTTCTGGTGGTGACGCTCGCCAATGACGGGCGGCTGGAGGAGCTGATACCCATCAGCGGCAACGGCTCAAGAGAAGATATCTCCAGAGAGATGGCCGAGGAGATGCACGGTATCGATGCCCTGGATATCACGGCCACTCTAGCAGGGACAGGGCCGGTTGGCGTTGATTCCGGGCCACAGCATATCGAGTCCCTTCCCGCCGGTTCGCTCGCAAGCGTGGCATTCAACCTGACCGTCGGCGGCGGCGAGGGCGGCTGGACCAGTCTGCCCCTTCGCCTGGATTACGAGCGCCAGGTGGATGTGAGCGTGAGCGACGGTGAAGTCTCGCCGCTCCTGTTGCCGGCCAACGCCACCCTTGAGGTTAAAGTGCTGGCCCCTTCATCCGGGCCGTTGAGGGTTCTGGGGACGAAATCGGATCTGGCTCCGGGTAAAAGCGGCGACCTCATGATCGTGATCAAAAACGATGGACCGGAGGATCTGCACAATTGCTCGGCCCGCCTTGAAGCTATGCCGCCTTTTCGCTGGGACGGCAACGGCGGAAAAGAGTATTTCCTGGGAGACATAAATTCCGGGGCGCTGGCCGTGGCATCGTTCTCGTTGAGCGTAGACGGCGACGCGGCCTTGCAGGATTTCCAGTTGGGGTGCCGTGTCAATTCAAGGGAAGGCCGGTTCTTGTTCTCTTTCCCGCTGGCTCTTGATGCCGATGATAGCGGCTTCTGGCTGCCGGCAATGATCGCCGCGATTGTATTTGCCGTTGTGGTGGGTGCGGCATTTATATTCCTGAAACGGAAGGATCTGCTCCGGCGTCGCAGGAGAAGATGGTAGCAAATATGACAGAGAAGGCAGTTCAGGCCGATGGGATCTGCAAGACCTACAAGGGGTTCTTCGGAAAGGCCACAAAGGTCTTAAAAAATATAACACTTGAGATCGATGAGGGTGAGATCTTCGGCCTGCTCGGACCGAACGGCTCGGGAAAGACCACGCTCATCTCCATATTCTCCACGCTGATTTATCCGGAACAGGGGAGCCTATGCATCCTGGGCCTGGACGGGCTCAAGGACACGGACCGGATACGCAAACTGATCAATATCAGCACCGCCAAGCCCAACTTTCCCTGGAGCCTGACGGTGAAAGAGAACCTGCGTCATTACGGCATGCTCTACGGCCTTTACGGCTCCGGCCTCTCCCAAATTGTCCGCGACCAGATAGATGCTTTTGAGTTGAATGATTTTCAGGATCTGAAGTTTGAGGACCTCTCCACCGGCCTGAAGCAGCGGCTATCTTTAGCCAAGGCCATGCTCAACAGCCCGCGCCTGCTGTTCCTTGATGAGCCCACCACGGGGCTTGACCCGGACATCTCCATGAAGACCAGGCACCTCATCGGGAAAATTCATAAAGAGCAGAACATCACGGTGCTGCTGTCCACCCACTACATGCCCGAGGCGGAGATGCTTTGCGATAGAATTGCGTTCCTGCGCAAAGGCGAGATCGTGGCTCTGGATACTCCCCAGAACCTGAAGAACCATCTGGGCCTGGGGGAGAAGGTCACTGTGCAATTCCTAGGCGGCTTGGACACGGCGGAGCTTAAACGAGTGCCCGGAGTCCTGAGCGTTTCCGCCTTTCCGGGAAAAGTGGAGATCGTCATCGATCGCAATGCTGAGAACCTTGATCGTATCGTCAAGCTCTTCGCCGGAGCCAAGATTCTTGATATCAGCATAAAAGAACCCGACCTGGAGGATGTATTCATTGAATTGGCGCGGTAGATTGAACAAGTACCTGGCATCGGCCTACAAGAACTGGATCATCTCCAGGAGGAATATATTCACCCTCTTCGAGCTGTTCTTCTGGCCCATGATCAGCCTTCTCTCCATCGGCCTCCTGACGCGTTTCCTGAAGGTGGATGAGGGAATGGGTTCCTTCCTCTTGGTCGGTGCCATCGCCCTGACCATTTTGCAGGTGGCGCAGATCGACGTGGCCTACGTCCTCCTGTTCGATATGTGGTCCAAGAGCATCAAGAACACCTTCATCGCTCCGGTGCATAGCTACCATCTCGTCTTCGGAGCCCTGCTCTTCGGCATCCTGAGGGGAAGCGTTGTATTCTTGATATTGGTGGTCGTCAGCCACTACCTCTTCGGCTTCAATTTCCTGGCGGGCGGACTCTTACCTGTGCTCATATTTTTGGCCGGAGTATTTGCCACAGCCGCGGTCATCGGCATCATTGTCTGCATCTGCATCCTCACCTTCGGCCAGAAGGCGGATGTTGCCGCCTGGAGCCTGAGCGGCCTGATCCTGCTCTTCAGCGGAATTTACTATCCGATCAACGTGCTGCCCGGTCCCCTGCAGACCGCCGCCAGAGCCATTCCCCTGACTTACTTCTTGGAATACTACAGATCGGTATTTATTCCCGAACCGCACAATTTGGCTCTTGGAGCGTTACTGGCGGCGCTTTACCTGGTCATCGGCCTCGTGCTCTTCGACCGGGCCATCGAGAGAGCCCGCAGAACCGGAATCATGTTGAGATTGTCGGAATAGTCGGACGAGTGAGATGAAATGCAAAAAGCTGAATAATTAAGCGCAAGGCTGCATGAAAACTGAAATGAACAAGAATCTCTGAGGCAATAAACTGTGATAAAAGGCATGATCGGGAGGGTTTCACTGGGAGACGCCTATCCCGTGAGAATGATGGGCATCATCAACCTCAGCCGAGAGTCGTTTTACAAGGGCTCGGTCGTCGGCCCCGATGATGTCCTCGCCCAGGCTATGGCCATGCAAGAGGAGGGAGCGGACGTGATCGATCTCGGGTCAGTCTCCACCGCGCCTGGATCGCCTGCCGTGAGCGAGTCCGAGGAAAAGGCGAGGCTCATCCCTGCCCTGAAGGTGATCCGGGAAAATCTTTCCATCGACATCTCCATCGACACGCAAAGGCCGACCGTGGCAGCCGAAGCTCTACATTTAGGCGCGGCCTGCATAAACGATGTCTCCGGCCTGCGAGACCCGGCAATGGCCGAGGCTGTGGCCGAGTATGGCGGCTCGCTGATCATCATGGCCTCGGAGAAGGTGGCGGGCGACCTCTTGAATCTTGACCGGATAATTCCGTTGCTAGGGGAGAGAGTACGGCTGGCGGTCGAGGCGGGCGTCTCCTTGCAAAAGATTACTGTGGACCCCGGCGTCGGCAAATGGATTCCCGAGAAGACGACCGAGTACGATCTGGCCATCCTCGGCGGCTACAACAGGCTGCGGTATTTGGGTCGACCCATTCTTGCCGCCCTCTCCCGCAAGACATTCATCGGGGCGACGCTGGGCCTTGCCAATCCCTACGACCGGCTGAGCGGAAGCCTGGCGGCAACAGCCATCGCCGTCTTTTTGGGTGCGCATATCGTCCGGACGCATGACATTTCAACAAGCATGCACACCATTCGCATGGCAGAGGCCATCCGAGGACGACCGGCCCAATCGGAATGCGGTGAGTTGAGCGCCGAGGTCCTTGCACATCTCGGCCAGGGTGAGGACATAGCAGAGACCCTCAGGCAGACGGAAGTCGACGAGCGGGGGTTCGGCATCATCTGCAAGAAGAGCTCTTTCCGGGTGGTGGCCGTGCGGGGCTTGAGCTCGATGGAATCGCTGGTGATCAAGCAGGAGATGCTGGCCCGCGGCGGGGATGCCGCGATTCCGAAGCTTGCCCTTCGCTGCGACAAGCGGCCACAAGAGGTTTTAATCATCGGCACCGTTTCTCAGATCGCCAGCCTGGTGAAGAACCTGAGAAGCCAGCCCTTCCGGCTCGCCCAGGTGGCCGAGTGTATTGATGACGCTCTGAGGCAGATCGACAGCCCTGAGCGCTACAGGTGAGTTTCTTGCAAGTCTTGGGCATAAAAACAAATCTCGTGAAAGTGGGCGACGACCTTGTGTCGGCTCTTGAAAAAGGCATGGCTGAGGCAGGCCTGACGCTTCAGGACGGAGATATCCTCGTCGTCTCGGAGAGCACGGTCGCCACAGCGGAGGGGCGCGTGATTTTGCTGGACGACGTCCTTCCCGGCGAGCTGGCGAGGAGCCTGGCCGCCAAGTACTGCAAAGACCCGCATGAGATGGAGCTGATCCTGCGCGAGTCCGATGAGATCCTGGGCGGCATTCCGGGCGTTGTCCTCACTTTGAACAAGGGCTTTCTTTATCCCAACGCCGGGATCGATCACTCCAACGCGCCGCCCGGCTACGTTGTCCTCTTCCCGGCAGACGCGCAGACGGCTGCCAAGGATATTCGCAATCGCATGGCGCAGGGAAAAAAGATCGGAGTCATCATCGGCGACAGCCGGACTCACCCGCTGCGGCTCGGCTGCGTGGGCGTGGCCCTGGCCTGCGAGGGCCTGGAGCCTGTGGAGGATGCCCGCGGCCAGAAAGACCTCTTCGGCAGGGAGCTGAAGATCACCCGCAAGGCGGTGGCGGACAACCTTGTTTCCGCCGCCCAGATCGTCATGGGCGAAGGCGACGAAGGCATCCCGGCGGTGATCATCCGAGATGCACCCGTGCCCATTCGGGAGGTTTGCGGCGAGATTCCCACCATTCCGCCCCAGGAGTGCATGTACATCGGAGCGCTGCGCGCCGGCCCGCGCCCGTACACTGGCGGCTACGACTCCTTGATCGAGCAAGCCGCAGAGGCGCTGCAGAACGCCTATGCCCCTTACTCCGGATTTAGGGTGGGGGCGGCGCTGCTCGGCAAGAGCGGCAAGACCTACTCGGCCAGCAACATCGAGAATGCCTCGTCGGGAGCCGATATCTGCGCGGAAAGGGCGGCGCTGGCCAAAGCCGTCGCATCCGGTGAGCGCGACTTTGAGGCCATCGCAATTGTGGGAGATACACCGGAGCCCATCGCGCCCTGTGGCATCTGTCGGCAGAGCCTGATCGAATTTGGCAAAGATATCCTGATCATCATGGCCAATTTAAACGGAGAGGCATTGACTGCGTCGGTGGAGGACCTTTTGCCGAAAGCCTTCACGGGCAGGTCTTTGGGAAAGCGGGACGGCGGGGGGAATTGATTTGTATCTCTTCCATCTTCCTTCGTTATTGCCTTCCGATCTCTGTTTTTTCCATTGATTTCTGAATTTCGGGTTCCGGCCATTTCGGATTCCAGCTCAACTGACTCGGACAAAATCGTACAACGTTTTCATAATCATTCCTAAATACATTTATATATCCGACTCGCCAGTAGGAAGGGCTTCATGGAGATCGGTCGGAGTGATGAAAAATCCTCCCATTTCGTCTCCAAAAGAGGGATAAAAAATGAGATCAATTTCAGGCCTGCTGCAAGGAAACCCGATTGGGATTTCCGGCAAGCTGACGCGGGAGAAGGCCAAAGCCGCCACAGGTCCGGTCAGCGGAGCAGATGCCTATGTATTGACGCTTAGAAATTCTTCAAACCCAAGCGATTTTGTTTCGGGACAACGTCCCAGATTAGCTTAGAATACTATCATAGCCCAATTATTGGCTATGGTTAGTTGTCATATAATATAAAAATTCTCATTAAGATTATATCTTGATTTGAGGTGACATAATGCTAACAGAACTTGCATATGTAGCCCTGCTGCTCGGTGCCCTGCTGGTACTGGCAGCACCGACTGGAAGGTATATCGCAAAAGTATTCGGCGGCGAGCAAACGTTGCTTTCGCCGTTGATCCGGCCCATCGAACAAGGGCTTTACGAAATTGTAGATATTGATGAGAGTCGAGAGATGTCCTGGAAGACCTACGTATCAGCGCTCCTGGTCTTTAATATCTTGGGAATCGCTGCCGTCTTTTTGCTCCAAGAATTGCAGGGAAGGCTCCCGTTCAATCCTGAAGGGCTGGGGGCCGTTCGCTGGGACACGGCTTTGAACACCGCGGTCTCCTTCACCACCAACACCAACTGGCAGTCTTACAGCGGCGAGCAGACATTGGCCTATCTGACTCAGATGCTGGGACTGACTGTGCAAAATTTCCTTTCAGCCGCCGTGGGATTGGCCGCTGCTATGGCCGTCGTCAGAGGTTTCGCTCGCAAGAACGCCGATGGGATCGGAAACTTCTGGGTAGATCTGACCAGGTCCGTGCTCTATCTGCTGCTGCCCCTAGCGATTGTCTGGGCTTTGATATTTGCCTCTCAAGGCGTTGTGCAGACCCTTGGCCCCTACGTCATTTCGCACGGCCTTGAAGGCGCAGAGCAGGTCATCGCCCTTGGTCCTGCTGCCTCGCAAGATGCCATCAAGTTCCTGGGAACCAACGGCGGCGGCTTCTTCAATGCCAACTCCGCCCATCCCTTTGAGAATCCGACGCCTCTGACGGATTTCTTGCAGGTATTGGGAATGCTGCTGATCCCGGCCTCGCTGCCTTTTGCCTTTGGGTCCATGATCAAGAACCATCAGCAGGGCAAAGCCATATTCGCATCGATGCTGGTCCTCTACGTCATGGGCCTCGGAGTGGGCCTTTGGGCCGAGACCTCCGGGAATCCATTGCTGGAGAAGCTGGGAGTTGCCGGAGGAGTGAACATGGAAGGCAAGGAGACGCGCTTTGGCGTGGTGCCGTCCCTGCTCTTCGCTCAGTCCACCACGGTCACCTCCTGCGGAGGCGTCGACAGCATGCATGACAGCCTGATGCCGCTGGCGGGCCTGGTCCTGCTCTTCAACATGGCCATAGGCGAGGTGATCTTCGGCGGTGTGGGAGTCGGCCTGATAGGCATCTTCTTTTATGCCATCATGACCATGTTCCTGGCAGGACTCATGATCGGGAGGACTCCTGAACTCTTCGGCAAGAAGCTGGAGCCCTTTGAGATGATCATGGCCGTCATCGGCCTGCTGGCACCGTCTGTGACGCTGCTGATCTTTGCCGCCGTCGCCATTGTTCTGCCGCAGGGCCTGTCCAGCCTGAACAATGCCGGACCGCACGGCCTCTCGGAGATCCTCTATGCCTTTGCATCAGCCTGCGGCAACAACGGCTCTGCCTTTGCCGGCCTGAATGCCAACACGGTCTTCTACAACCTGGCCACGGCTTTTGGTATGCTGGTGGGCAGGTTTGCCACCATCCTGCCGGCTCTGGCCCTGGCCGGATCTCTGGCGCAAAAGAGGATCGTTCCGGCAAGCTCTGCGACGTTGCCCGCCGCAAGCCCGCTTTTTGTGATCACGCTGGTGGGCACCGTCATAATCGTGGGCGCTCTGACCTTCTTCCCGGTCTTTGTGCTGGGCCCGATACTGGAGCATCTGCTCATGCAATCAGGAACGACATTTTGAGGTGAAAAGACATGAAGATAAAAACGTCCAACCTCTGGCAGTCGGATCTGATGCTTCAGGCCGCCAAAGATTCCATTATCAAGCTCGATCCACGAAAGCTATGGAGAAATCCGGTGATGTTTGCCGTGGAGATCGGCGCCGTCCTGACGACCCTGATCACCGCCGGCGACATTTTGCGCGGAGGAGCCTGTGCCTTCGATCTGCAGATCAGCATCTGGCTCTGGTTTACCATACTGTTTGCCAACTTTGCCGAGGCACTGGCCGAGGGCCGTGGCCGAGCCCAGGCCGAGACGCTTCGAATGGCCAGGAGCGACGCCAAGGCCAGCCGCCTGCTTCCGGATGGAAACACGGAACAGGTCTCCGCTCTGGAGCTAGGCAAGGGCGATCGGGTACTGGTGAAAGACGGAGAGATCATTCCCAGTGACGGCGAAATCGCGGAAGGTGTCGCTTTGGTCGATGAATCGGCCATCACAGGCGAGTCAGCCCCCGTGGTTCGTGAGGCCGGAGGAAGCCTGTGCGGCGTCACGGGAGGAACGCGCGTTCTCTCCGGAAAGGTCACAATTCTCATCACAGCCGATCCGGGCGAGACCTTCCTGGACCAGATGATCGGAATGGTTGAGAGCGCCAAGCGCCAGAAGACGCCCAACGAGCAGGCGCTGGAGATACTGCTCATGGGACTGACCGGCCTCTTCATCGTGGTAGTGGTAACCCTGGAAGCTTTTGCCGGATACAATGGCCTTGTCATCACCGTTCCAGTACTGGTGGCGCTTCTGGTTTGCCTGATGCCGACAACCATCGGCGGCCTCTTGCCTGCCATCGGCATCGCCGGCATGGACAGGCTTCTCTCCCACAACGTAATCGCTCTGAGCGGCAGGGCTGTTGAGGCATCAGGAGATGTGGATGTCGTGTTGATGGACAAGACCGGCACCATCACCCTGGGAAACAGAATGGCGACCGAGTTCATTCCTGCAGAGGGCGAGAAGAATGAGGATCTGGCAGATGCGGCCATGCTCTCATCCCTGGCCGATGAGACGCCGGAGGGCCGGAGCATAGTCGATCTGGCCAAGGAGAAGCTGGGCGTTCGGGGCAGAGACATTCGAGCGCCTGACGGTTCATCCTTCATTCCCTTCAGCGCCGAGACGCGCATGAGCGGAATCAATTGGGATGGCCGTGCGATCCGAAAAGGAGCCCACGACGCCATTGAGGAATATGTGTTAGCCAAAGGCGGCAGGATGCCGGAGGGCATCAGAGCGGCTGTGGACAGCATCGCCAGGGAAGGCGGCACACCTCTGGTTGTGGCCGAGGGCAGCCGCGTGCTCGGTGCTATCCGACTGAAGGACGTTCTCAAAGAGAACATCAAGGAGCGTCTCTCGCATCTGCGCATGGTCGGCATTCGCTCCGTCATGATCACGGGCGACAATCCGACAACCGCAGCAGCCATTGCCGCAGAGGCGGGCATAGATGATTTCATAGGCCAGGCTCGTCCCGAGGCCAAACTTGAAGCCATTCGCAAGTATCAGCGGGAGGGACACCTGGTGGCGATGATCGGAGACGGAACCAACGATGCTCCCGCATTGGCGCAGGCGGATGTGGCCGTCGCCATGAACGCAGGCACTCAGGCGGCGAGAGAGGCGGCCAACATGGTTGACCTCGACTCGAACCCCGCCAAGCTGCTCGACATCGTTGAGATCGGCAAGCAGATCCTCATCACTCGCGGCGCTCTCACCACATTCAGCGTGGCCAACGACGTTTCCAAGTACTTTGCCATTATTCCGGCGCTATTTGCAGCCGAATATCCCATGCTTGGCATGTTGAACGTCATGCGGCTGGCCACGCCCACGAGCGCGGTTCTGTCGGCCATCATCTTCAACGCCATCGTCATTCCGCTGCTCATTCCCCTGGCGCTGAAGGGCGTCCGGTATCAACCGACGACCGCTGCTTTGCTTCTCCGCCGCAACCTGCTCATCTACGGCCTGGGAGGATTGATTGTGCCTTTCATCGGCATCAAGCTGATCGATATCCTGGTAGTAGCGCTGCATCTGGAGTGAGACGAAATGTACGATATTATTAAAGAAGTAAAACCGGCGGTGTTGCTGTTCCTGGCCTTCTCCTTGCTTACCGGCCTCGTCTATCCGCTCGTTATAACGGGCATAGTCCAAACGACGATGCCTGAGCGAGCGGATGGAAGTCTGATCGTAGTGGATGGCCATGTCGTAGGCTCCGAGCTTATCGGCCAGAACTTCTCCGGCCCCGGCTACTTCCACGGGCGGCCTTCGGCTGTGAGCTATGCCGCTAACGGCTCGGGGGCCAGCAACCTGGGTCCGACCAGCTCCCGGCTTATGGATGAGGTGCGCCGCAGGGTTGAGCAGGTTCGGATGGAAAATAATCTGCCGCAAAATACGCCAGTTCCGGCTGACCTGGTCCAGTCGTCCGCCAGCGGCCTTGACCCGCATATCAGCATGGAAGGAGCAATGCTCCAGGTGCCGCGGATCGCCAGGGCCAGAGGCCTTCCCGAGTCGGAAGTAAAGCTGCTGGTCTATCAGATCATTGAGCCTGCTCAGTTCGGAATACTGGGCCAGGAGAGGGTGAATGTGCTCAAGCTCAACCTGGCACTGGACGATCTGACAAGAGGGAGATGAACATATGCCTGAAGAGTGCCGCCCCGATCCCGACGCATTGCTGCGCAGGTTGCAGCATAAGGAGCAGAAGGCAGAGCGAAGGGCGGGCAAGCTCAAGATATTCGTGGGCGCTGCCGCCGGTGTGGGCAAGACTTACCAGATGCTGGAAGAGGCCCAGTCTCTGAAAAGGGAATGCGTGGATGTCGTCATCGCGCTTGTGGAAACTCACAAACGCCGTGAGACTGAGCTATTGCTGGAAGGCCAGGAGATAATTGCGCGTCTGCAAATTGAGCACGGAGGCATAGTTCTGGAGGAGATGGACCTGGACGGTGTGCTGGCACGCCGTCCTGCCATCGCTCTGGTGGATGAGCTGGCCCATACCAATGCACCGGGCACCCGCCATGCCAAGCGGTATCAGGATGTGGAAGAGCTGCTGGATGCGGGAATCGACGTCTACACGACCATGAATATCCAGCATGCGGAGAGCCTCAATGATATCGTCTATCAGATCACCGGCATTAGGGTCCGTGAGACTGTGCCGGATAGAATTCTGCAGATGGCCGACCAACTGGAGGTAGTGGACCTGCCGCCCGAGGAGCTGCTGGCGCGCTTTAACGAGGGCAAGGTCTATGTGCCGCCCAAGGCCGAGCAAGCCGTGCGCCAATTCTTTCGCAAGGGCAACCTCCTGGGGCTGCGGGAGATGGCCCTGCGTTACACCGCCCGCAAGGTGGACAACGACATGCGCTCCTACATGGACCGGCACGGCATTCTCGGCCCCTGGCCGGCGGGCTCCAGGCTCTTGGTCTGCATCAGTACCAGCTCTCTCTCCGAGCGGCTGGTGCGCATAGGCCAGCGCATGGCCGCCGACCTGAACGCCGAATGGTTCGCAGTCTATGTTGAAGCATCTTCAGAGAGGCAGACCTCAGGAGCTGCCAAAGGTCAACTGGCGCGCAACATGCGGCTGGCGGAAGAGCTGGGCGCGAAGGTGCAGGTCCTCAGCGGGCACGCAATTTCGGAAGAGATACTGTCCTTCGCCAGGGCGCAAAACATTACGCTCATGGTAGTCGGCTTGCCGCGCCGCAGATTGTGGAACAGATGGCTTGGAGGCTCGGTCGTCAATGAGATCATCAGCCGGAGCGGGCCGATTCATGTGCTGGTCATAGGAAGCACTGAGGCTGAGATAAAAGAAAAAGAGATGCTTGCGCCTGAGCCGGATGAAGCGATGAACTGGAGGCCGTTCTACGGCAGCCTGGCAAGCGTAGCTGCAGTGACCGCTTTTTGCTGGGTGTTGCATCCCTGGCTCGGTCTCATCAACACTGCTATGATGCTGCTCTTGCCGGTGGTCTGGAGTGGAATTACCTGGGGAAGGCGTGCGGGCCTTGCCGCATCAATACTGGCCGTGGCATCATTGGATTTCTTCTTCGTGCCGCCTCAGCTAACTCTGGCCGTGGAAGACCTGCGTTACCTGCCCATGTTCTTCGTCTTTTTCATAGTCGGAATCGCCACCAGCTTTGTGGCGGATCTGGTCAGATGGCAGGGAGAGAATGCCCGGCAGAGGGAGCGCTTCGTCTCCGCCCTTTACGCTTTCAGCCGGGACCTGATGGCGGCGGAAAGTTCGGAATCGCTCTTGCGCTATGCCGCCAAAGAGATAGCTGAAGCCTTCCGCTGCGAGGTGATGATATTGCTGCCGGATGGAACCGGAAAACTCCAGGTTCGCGCTCAGATGGGAGAGCATATGATCTTCGATGAGCGCAGGCTGGGAGTGGCGACATGGGTCTATGAGCATGGCCAGCCGGCTGGACGCGGAACGGAGACCTTGTCTTCGGCATCGCTCTTCTATCTGCCTCTGCAGGCGAAGGAGGTAACAGTCGGCGTTATGGGCGTGAGCCTGGGGGAGCCTGAGCGGCTCCTTTCGCCGGAACAGCGCAGGCTGCTGGAATCCTTTGCCAGCATCATCGCACTAACCCTGGTGCGCGCCACGACCGCATCTGCGGCCTGAACTCGCTCCTTTCCAGGCATTCCATCTTTTTTTCGCTCATTGAAAATCGAGTGCGAGCATCAAAGACATTACATAAAGCTATATACCCGGTTTTAAAAATTGCTTTCTACGCATGAATCTCCTCCATTTGATCCATGAATTAAAGCCGAGAGTCTCAGAGAGTCCGAAGGTCAGCTACCTTGAACTAAAGAACGGGCCGTTTTACATCGTGGCCTCCGTCGAGGTTGGGAACACCACCACCAAGTGCATCTTAACCGCCACGGACATGGACACCGGCAAGACCTACATTGTCGATAAAACCGTGAAGATGACCCGGGATGTGAGGCCGCCAAAATCCGGCGAGGAGATCTTCGCCAAAACCCTCAACGGCACACCTCTCACCAGGGATTCCATAGCCGAGCTGGTGAGGGATACCCTCGTTCAGAGCCACAATAAGGCCCGGCTGGACATCAAGACCGACCTGCATTTCGTGGTTAGGTCCACGGGAGTGGTGGCGGAGCTTGATTCGCCGGATCAGATAGGCGTTTTCATTTTGGCTCTGGCCAAAGGGTGTCTCATGGCAGGCGTGCCTCCCAGGCTCATGACCCCGGCCATGTCCGTCCACAACATCGTCGAGAAGTTCAGGCCCTACACCCTGATCGACAGCGTCGTCTTCGATGGCGCTGTGGCATCCTGCTATCCGCCGCAAGGCTCAACGGGAATCGAGGTGGTGGCCAATGAGATGGAGGGCGAGCTGGCCACTGCCGGCATAAAGGAAGGCAGCCGATGGACGGACGTGGACTTTCGCAATCCCTGTCTGTCTTTGGATTTCGGAACCACCCTCAAAGGCAGGATCACGAGCGACGAGCTTCCCTATTCTCATACCATCGGCAACTTCCTGGGCCTTGCCGGGGCGATACACGATGCCGTGGTCCAGGGAACGGGCCTGGTGGACCGGCGTTCGGGCGCGGCGCTGGATCTCTTCAAATCCGACATGCAGCCCGATTACGGAGCGGATGCAAATGATTATGCAAAGCGGATCGACGATCTGATCATCATCGAGAAGGTGCCGGCGAGCAGAGTGAAGTATGGCCTGGTCCCCGTGAATCCCGGCGCAGCCGGGCAGAATAATGTGGTATTGATAGGCTGCGACGTGGGCGTGAATGGAAGCGACCTCGTCAAGCTGTCCGAGATCGGCGGCGAGCTGCAAAAATCAAGTGACCTGGACACGCTTTTCGGCACATTGGATCTAGTTTCGTCTCACATGGTTCGAAGGCTGGTCGAGGTGGGGATGGAAGAAGGCATCGTGAGCGGCAAAACGGCCATCGGCATCACCGGTCGGGCGGGAATCAGCGGGAACAAGCCGAGCCGAATCCTGGAGGAAATAGAAACGCTCGGCCTTTACGATGAGCCCGATAAAAATGTGGTCTTTGTCGATGACGGCCTGGCCAGAGGTGCCGCCGTAATGGCAAGATGCATGAATTCGATGGGAACTCCCAGGAATCCGCTGGGCGGGGTGAGGAATGGGAAATGCATCCTGAAGCAGAGGATGGATAGGGATTCGAAGACGGGCCGGTCATCCGTATCTCACGCAGCAGGCCCCGCTCCAAAGGTTCGTGCCGTCTACAAAGGCGGACAGGCTTAGGAGAGACAGAGCACATTTTTTATCTGGCATCATATTTCATTTTCAGGATCAGGTTAAGCATATTTCATTTTCAGGATCAGGTTAAGCATATTTCATTTTCAGGATCAGGTTAAGCATATTTCATTTTCAGGATCAGGTTAAGCATATTTCATTTTCAGGATCAGGTCAAGCATATTTCATTTTCAGGATCAGGTCAAGCATATTTCATTTTCAGGATCAAGTAAGGCCAAATCAATGGCCC